>ERZ1699260.608-NODE-608-length-12438-cov-3.072131_pt1 | contig 12438 bp, 10 predicted proteins | sample MGYA00581519_ERZ1699260 | MGnify/ENA primary metagenome ERZ1699260 (study PRJEB42319, sample SAMD00040324) | human oral metagenome | material: saliva | host: Homo sapiens | study: EMG produced TPA metagenomics assembly of PRJDB4115 data set (Metgenomic analysis of... | reverse complement strand
AGATATTTCTTTTTCTGATGAAGTTCCCCCCATAAAAACTGCTATTTTCATTTCTTCTTTCGCCTCTTATTTAACAATTATTATTTCTTCTTCTAATTTTACCCCAAATTTGTCAAATACTGATTTTTTAACCAAAGTTAAAATATTTGTAATATCTTCAAATGTAGCTCCACCTAAATTTAATACAAAGTTAGGGTGTTTTTCTGCTATTTGAGCATTACCTATTATAGTTCCCTTTAGACCACATTCTGAAATTAATCTTGCTGCGAAGTCTCCTTCAGGATTTTTAAATGTACTTCCTAAACTTGGTTTATCTAAAGGATGTTTACTTTCTCTTAATTCTTTTATTTCTTTTACTCTAGCTTGATCAAAACCATCATCAAATTTAAAAGTTGCACTTAAAACTAACCAATTTTTATCTTGAATTTCTGTTTTTCTATATGCTACTTTTAAATCTTCTTTTTTTATTGGAAATTTTTCTTCCCAAACAACTATTTTAAAAATTTCTTTTACTTCATCGGTAACCTGACCGATTGTTTCATGATCCATCATTTCCTCCGTTATTCCACAACTATTATATCACAATCATAGTGTATATCAGGATATATCAAGCTCTATTATTCGTTAGATACTCAATTTTAACTTTTCACTTTTCCTCAAAATAATAGTATAATAGAGGTAGAATTTAGAATCGAGGTACACCTATGGCTGTAAAATTTACAAAACGAGACGACTTGGACAAGATGTTTGAAGAGTTTGCTAAACTCCCAGATTTGAAACAAGTCACTTTCCCTGATGACAAAGAGAAAAAAGACAAAGCAGGAAAGAAAAACTAGATGACAGCTTTCCAAGAACTCCCATCTAGTGTGCTTCAGACTGGAGCTATTTTTCTCTCCATTATCATTGAAGCCCTCCCCTTCGTGCTGATCGGAAGTATTGTCTCAGGGCTGATTGAGGTTTATATCACACCTGACAAGGTTTATCATTTTCTCCCTCGAAATCGTTGGGGGAGAATCTTTTTTGGGACCTTTGTCGGGATGCTTTTCCCTTCTTGTGAATGTGGAATCGTCCCCATTATCAATCGTTTTCTGGAAAAGAGGGTTCCTAGTTACACGGCTGTTCCCTTTCTCGTAACAGCGCCTGTTATCAATCCTATTGTTCTCTTTGCGACCTATTCTGCCTTTGGAAACTCCTTACATGTCGCCCTGTTACGAGCTCTAGGTTCCATTCTTGTAGCTGTTATACTTGGGATTTTTCTGGGATTTTTCTGGCAAGAACCGATTCAGAAAGAAAATCGGTTGGCCTGTCATGAGCACAATTTTTCTCATTTGAGCTCTGCAAAAAAAGTTTTTCAGGTCTTTGTGCAGGCCATTGATGAGTTTTTTGATACGGGGCGTTATTTGGTATTTGGCTGTCTCTTTGCCTCTGTTATACAGGTCTATGTTCCGACACGGATTCTGACCTCTATCAGTGCAACCCCTCTTTTTGCCATCCTGCTCTTGATGATTTTAGCCTTTCTTCTTTCTCTCTGTAGTGAGGCGGATGCCTTTATCGGGGCTTCTCTTCTCTCGAGTTTCGGATTGGCACCAGTTATGGCCTTTCTGGTGATTGGCCCAATGCTGGATATCAAAAATATTCTCATGATGAAAAATTACTTGAAAGCACGATTTATCAGTCACTTCATTATGATTGTGACACTCGTTGTCTTAGTCTATTCTCTCTTGATTGGAGTCATCCTATGATTCGATTTTTAGTTTTAGCTGGCTATTTTGAACTGACCATTTATCTCCATCTGTCAGGCAAATTAAACCAGTACATCAACATGCACTATTCCTATCTAGCCTATATCTCCATGGTGCTATCCTTTATCTTAGCAATCGTTCAATTGTATATCTGGATGAAGCAAGTTAAAACCCATAGTCATCTGAACAGCCGATTGGCGAAGGTGACGAGTATTGCTCTTTTGGCCATTCCAATTGTTGTCGGCTTAACTTTCCCAACTGTTAGCTTGGATTCTCAGACCGTTTCTGCCAAAGGCTATCATTTCCCCTTATCGGAAGGAACGGATCAAGCCATTCAGACCAGCGAAGGAACGACAAGCCAATATTTGAAACCTGATACCAGTTCTTATTTCTCAAAAACAGCCTATGAAAAAGAGATGCGAACTGCAGCAGATAAATACTTGTCCCAAGATAGCATTCAAATCACTAATGAAAACTATATGGAAGTCATGGAGGCTATCTACGACTATCCAGATGAGTTTGAGGGCAAGACAGTCCAGTTCACAGGCTTTGTCTATAACGACCCCAGTCATGCCAATAGCCAATTTCTATTCCGCTTCGGCATTATCCATTGTATCGCAGATTCTGGTGTATATGGCTTACTGACCAAGGGAAATACCCGTCAGTATGAGAACAACACCTGGATAACGGCCAAAGGAAAACTGGTCAATCACTACCATAAAGAACTCAAGCAAAACCTCCCAACCTTGGAAATCGACAGTTTTACCAAAGTTGATAAACCAGAAAATCCCTATGTATATCGAGCTTTTTAAGAAAATCAAGATAAAAACGAACAAGTTCTCTTCTGAATGACAGAAAAAGAGCCTGTTCGTTTTTGTTGAGTCTAGGTAGACTTTGATTCTATATTAATTATCACTATTCAATCATTACCTCATAAAGAAGAATAAGAGAACCACTCATTAATCATACTAGCGATTTCTTTGGGTGCTTCAGTATAAAGCTCATGGCTAACGTTTTCTAGGAAAATAGTATAAAAATAGTCTGGCAATTCTTTTAGGGCTTCTTCTCTCCATGTAGCTTCATTAGAATAACAAGGACTGATAAACAAGGTAGCTCCCACTTCTCTCTTAAAAGCTTGTATTTTCCTCCGTAGGCGGAGTATCGCTTCTATATCTTCATAATTTATAGCTAACTCATATCTATTATACTCAGAATTCCAGTGATAGGACTGTATTACGGCTTTCTCCATATTTTCTGACCAATGCTTTGCTTCAGATTTTTCTTTAGAAATAAGAACATCTAAGTCCGAAACAACTTGAGATTCAATATAGTTTTTAGTTTCCTCTAATTCCACATCTAAAGTTAAAATCTTATCTAAATCTAGATAGCCACCATCCAAAAGAATTAGTTTCTTCACTTCTTCAAATTCCGATGCGAGATAACGAGCCAAATCCCCCCCGAGAGAATGACCTATCAGACAGATAGATTCTTCGTCTACAATCTCATTTTTAAACCATGATTTCAATTCTGTTTCATCTCGAAGATGCTTTTCATATGGATTTAGAAAATAGACCTGCGAATCTAGCTCTTGAAGAAAATCCTTGCTATGATAGACATTGCTTCCCAAACCGCCAATAAAAAATGTTCTCATCCAATTACTTAATACTATGCTTATTCATCTTCTGTTCAAAGATAGTTGTGATAATCTGACGCAATTCTTCGCGTTCTTTTTCTGGAATCTCACCACTTGTTTGAGCTGCAGCGTAGAGTTCAGGGTGTTCAATTGAAATGCGTTTAATCGTACGTGTCGTAGCATGTTTTCTGACGAAAAATGGGATTCGCTTAATCAAGTCTTGTGGTACTAGCGCAAGAATCTTTTCAGCAGTTTCCTTGTCACTAATCTTAGACGTCGTAAGCCCCTTCTTAATCATTTCCTGTTCTTTTTCTGTAAAATCTTTTAATTCCATTCGATTAGTCCTCCTATTTTCTCTAAGTTAAATTATATACCAATCCAGATAAAACTACAAATGGACTGTCTGGAAATATGAGCAATACTGTAAAGAAGACTCTGCTTTTTAATTATGAATCTTCCTCCTCAGCAACTTCCCATGCTTCTGATTGATAGCCTTCCCCATCAATATCGTATCTTTGGCTATAACCAATAAAAGTTTCATTTTTCCGTGGTTTCCGGCTACTAACGATTGAAATAACTCATCAACTCATCTAAGTGAAAAATCTTATCTTATTTTTTCGGAATAAACTTGGAGAAGTTATCACAAAAAACTCCATAATATTCATATTAGTTTTCACCATTACGAATATTATAGAGTCAATAACTGATCTTGATTTTAAATCTAATTATTTTATATAATTCCTAATCTTCCTGCCAAAATATATACTTGTTGTTTTCTAAATGAACAATATACTTAAAATCTAGAAAATCTGGCTCTTCATAATAATCAAGAAGATCAAAGAAAAAATGATCATACTTAATTTTATTAGAACGTTTGTATATGTACAAGCTATGAGGATGATTTTTGTTCCCCCAAAAATCTATCTCTATATGACGGATATCTTTCTCTTTATAATGTATCTCGATAAATTGATTAACAGCCTCAACATGTTCCATTATTTACCTCGTAATTATTAGGAAACTTAACTTACCATTCTAAACTAGTAAATGATATAGATTACTTAATTAACTAAATTGCTTTCTTTTTCAGATTCTATAGTTTCTTTTAATAATTCAAAATCAACAAACTCAGCTAATCGACAATAATCACAATCGTTTTTACCACAACTACCAGTAAAATCAGCTGTATTCATATGAGACCAGAAGTTTTGAATTTGTGATGTAACTAAGTCTAAATCCTCTTTCGTAACTTGTATAGTGTGAATTGAATAGCCACTTTCAATACTATTGTCATCAAGAAAAATATACTGAGTTTCAATTCGTTTATCAGTCGTATCTATTTCAGAAGAATTTTCTAATAAAAGATTATAGAAGACTGCTTGACGCCAATAATCATGTCCAACTTCTAGCTCCTCAATACCTCTTTGAGCAGAACCTGTCTTATAATCTACAACTCGAATAAGATTATTATCAAATTCAAGCTTATCGATAATCCCATTGATTAAGTAATTATCTCCTAATTTAACACGAAGTTTTTTCTCTAAGGAAACATGCTCCCCTTTTAAGCTATTAGGAATATAATGTTCAAAAAGATTAGTTAGCAAGTTATGTCCGTATTCTTTTAATTCTTCTACAGGCATTGTATCAATGATTTCCTCTTGATGAGAGTACAATGAACTATCATAGAATTCAATTGCGTCCTCTAATTGTAAATCTTCTTTATAGATTTTTTCCATTGTTTCATGAATTGCAGTCCCAAATACGGGGCCTGTGGGGGCATGATTGATTGTTATTTTTGTAGATTTTTCTTTTGCTCCTGCTGATAATCCTGCTGCTTGAGATAACTGTAAAACATCATCAAAGTAGATACTCTTGGGACAACGCAAGTAACGATTCAATTTGCTGACACTTAAACTCTTATAGTTTCCCCGTGTTTGTTGATAGGTGGCAATCTCTAAAGCTTCAGTATTATCAAATTTAGGTTCTGTGTTAGCTAATACTTGGAGACAGTAGTCGCATGGGTAATTATCTCTGTCCTTTTTCAATACTCCACAACCACAGTTAAAATCTCCTTGTTTAATTTTCATAATAGACTCTTTAATCTGATTAAGAACTATATCAACTTCCTTTTGAGTGATTCGTATATCTTCAGTTTCAGAAAAACCATCTTCATTAGTTGAATTCTCAACAAAAACATATTTAACGAGTACTTCTTTGTCAGAAATATCTATACCAGCATTTGTAACGAGGATATAATAGAATACAGCCTGGCGCCAGTAATCACCACCGAGAGGTTCTTTTTCACTCGGAGCTACTAATTTATCTTTAGCCTTGTCAAAATTTCCTGTTTTATAGTCGACTAGACGCACTATATTGCCGTCCCATTCAATTTTATCGATTTTTCCGTTTAACTCAATATCAGATACTTCCGATAGGTCTACAGTGGTATTCAAAATACTGCCAAGTTTAACACCTTGAATAGGCACTTCAACTGCTATTACACCATCTTTGAGGTATCCGGTTTTATTGTAAAGATTTTCAATAATCTTTTTCCCTCTAGCATAGTCATCTTTCTTTATTCTATCTGAAGTCAATTGATAAGATTTTTCTTCAAAGACTGTCTCAAATAATTTTAAAGCTTCTTCTGGAGAAAGTACTGTTTTTGCAGTTAATTCTGAACTTTGTGAACCATCTACAGAAATATATATTTTTTCTAAGACTTCGTGAATAATGCTACCAAATACCATAGCTTCGTTCGTCTCAGATGGTAATTTTAATCCCTTATTGAAATAAAAACTCAAAGGACATTTAAGAAAAGCATTTAATGTACTAACGCTTAAACTCAATTCGTCAAAAATTTCATTGATAACATTGTTAGAAAATTTCGGCATTACTACTTTATCTACAGATTGAAAATCATCAAAAGATTCTGTCACGTCTACCTCATCAATAAATTCCTCAAATTCATTAATAAAGTGGGTTTTTGTAGAATCATTAGAATAAGAGAGATGGAGTAGCTTCTTTGCCCGGGTCATAGCAACATAAAACAAGCGACGGTTCTCCTCTTCTTTTAGTTGAGATTCATTTTCATCTTTTCCATTTAAACTTGGTGGATAAGCGAATCTACCTGAACTATTTTCACCTCCTGGCCAAGCTTCACTCTTTTTCTTTCCATCATTGCATTTCATTATAAACACATAATCAAACTCGAGTCCTTTGGAACCATGAGCTGTCATTAATTGAACACAGTTACTTGGAGAACCTGAGATATCTACAATTGGTAGACTAATTCCCATTTCTTCTAAAGCTGATAATTGATTTAAAAATTCTTTTACAGTCAATTTAGGATGGATGTGGCATTCCATCAACATTAACTTGTAAAGTTCATTTAAAATAGAAACCAAATGATATTTTTCTTTTGACTTCATAATATACTCATCGATACTTAAAGATTTTAATACATCGCTAAGGACATACATAGGCGATAGGTATTTTGATGATTTATTTACTTTTTTTTGAATGATTGCTAATTTTTGATCAATTTCTGCTATAGTGGGGATTGAAATTTTTTCATCTTTCTTTAGATTCCGTATCATTGCGATTTCTGATAGTTCTACCTCAAAGAAATCAAAATATACAATTTTTCGAAGTTCTCTAACATCTCTTGATGGTTTGCAAAGATATTTTAAAATAGCAACAATTTTTTTGAAGAAAGGTTCACTAAATAAATCTTTATTTTCTTTCATTTGAACGAAAATACTATTATCACGAAGAATCTTCGCAAACTCTTCTCCGTAAGAATTTCTTCCATAGATGACTCCAATTTCGTGAGGAGATACACCCAAATCAATCAATTCTTTAATTTCCTTAAGTACACCAAACATTTCAGCTTTTGCATTTGCGTAGGATTTCAAGATTGGCAATTGATAGTCATAATCTTTGTTAGCTCCTGCTGCAATAAGAAGTTTCTCTTCTCTTGGATTATGACTGATTAGTTGTCTTGAAGCGTCAATGATAGCTTGGGAAGAACGGTAATTTTCATCAAGTACTATTTTCGTAGGTTTATACTTCTTATCAAAATCTCGAATATTATTCGCACTTACTCCTTGGAAACGATAAATACTTTGATCATCATCTCCTACAACAAAAATATTTGGATTGTCTTTTCCTTTTACTAGTAAATCTACAAGTTTATTCTGAACAACTGAAGTATCCTGAAATTCATCAACAAATAAATATTTTATAGTATTAGATACATTTCTTTGAAAACCGTCATTTTCCTCTAACTTTTCAATTGTCCATAAAATCATATCATCAAAGTCAAAATAATTATGATTACTAAGATCATTGCTGTATTTTTCAACAATATCAACTCCAGCAAGTAATTTTTGCATTTTTTGTTGTTCGTTATCATAGCTCGGTTTAAAATCCCCTAGACTTTTTCCATTCCTGGCTTGTGAATATTTAAATTTTCCATAGAGTTCATCACCCGGTACAGATAAATCAATCATTTTAAAATATTCATCTATCTCTTTTTCAAAATCCTCTTTGTTCAGATTTTCACGTTTCATTTTATAAAAAAGTTCTAATAGCTGGTCTTTAGCAGAATAACGTTTACCAGAGTTTTTATAAAGAGGATTTCCTTCTATAACATATTCATCCATAATTTCTTTTAGGATTTCATATTTGGCTGCTGTTGATATAATTTGGGGTTGTCCACCGAAAATTTCAGAGTTTCTTAAGATTAATTCACTACAAAAAGCATGGATTGTTGATACTCTTACCTTACGTCCTTCTTCTCCAATCAATTTTTCTAATCTATCCAACATTTCTGATGCACCTGCCTCTGTATATGTTAAACAGACAATTTCTTCTGGACTTGTATGATAATTTGTTAAAATATTTGCGACACGACGTGACAGAATTTGAGTTTTACCTGTACCAGGACCAGCAATAACCATAACAGGTCCTTCCACCGTATCAACTGCTTTTTTCTGTTGTTTATTAAGTTTATCATATTCTTCATTAAATAAAGTTTTAAAATCTTCTGTTGCCATCGTTTTACCTCACTTAACTATAAGTACTTCTTTTGTGTTAATTATACCATATTTAAAAGCGTTTTCACATATGGTGTTACATACTGACTTAAGTATTTTAGAATCTATAAGATAAGAAAAACTAAATATTAAAATCACCTCGTTTTGTTTCAATCACTCTCATTGCAGCTTTAACCGCATGAAACTCATCAATTAAGTTCCCAAGAAGATTATAGTTTTGTCGAGTTAATCTTCCTGACATTATTTTTTGGGAAATTTCTTGGAAATTATATAAATGACTCTCTACACTTAATAACATTTCCTTAGCATCCTTTAAGTAATATTTTCTTGCTAAATTTTCAACTTCTTCCTTGAATGAATCAACATTATATTCATGAATGGTAATCTTCTTTCCTTCCATAATGACATCATTTGCTTCATAACAAGTAATAAATTTTTGTTCGATTGTATTACATACAAAAATTACCCCATAATCTGAAACATATTTTTTCTCTTCTGGTCGTTGTTCTACCGTCGAGTCATAAATAGTTAAGCTAGCAATTTGCCTTCCAACCCATTTGGAAAGAGAGTCTTCATTTACCTCAAATCGTTCCTGAGCTCTTTGTGCAAAATGGTCCGTCCATGTATACTGTGGTGCATAAGAAAGTCCCATACTCTTTCTCCTCTCAGTGATTATTTCTTCAAGACTTCAAAAAGTAATTCAACTCCATCAGAATATACAACTACCTTGTCTCCCTTATTGAGACAACCATTGATAATTAACTCTGACAATGGTGTTTCAACTAATTTTGTAATACCTCTCCTAATTGGGCGAGCACCGTTTTCAGGATCATATGTCTTTTTAGCAAGTAATTCGATTGCGTCTTCGGAAAATTCCAATTCATAACCACTATCCTTAATGATGTTTACTTCTTTTTCAAGTAATAATTTTGTAATTTGAAGAATTGATTCTTCCGTAAAAGGTTTAAAGGTTACAATTTCATCTATACGATTTAATAATTCTGGACGGAAAAAGTTTTGAACAGCTTCCATCGTCTGTTCTCGAATGGTTTGTTCAGATTGTTCTTGCGTTTCAATTCTTGAAAAACCAACCTTTTTATCTTTTTTAATGGCATTTAAACCTAGATTAGATGTTAAGATAATAATCGTATCGGTAAAATCAACTTTTTGTCCCATAGCATCCGTTAGGATACCATCATCAAAAACTTGTAACATTAAATCATAGACTTTAGGGTGAGCTTTTTCAATCTCATCAAGAAGTACAACTGCTTTCGGATTTCTTTTAACCGCATTTGTCAAAACTCCTCCTCTACCAAATCCCGCGTAACCTGGAGGGGCACCAATTAATTTTGAAACTTCATGCTCTAGTTGATATTCTGACATATCCAATCGAATAAGATCCTCTACTGAACCTGTTAGCTCTTCTGATAATATCTTTGCTGTTTCTGTCTTACCTACGCCACTAGTACCTAGGAACAAAAAAACACCGATAGGACGTTTAGGATTTCTAAATCCTGTTTTTGAACGAATTACAGCTTCTGCAATCGAATTTGTAGCATCTGATTGACCAATAACTTTTTCTGCTAAAGTACTTTTTAAATTGGAAAGGCGAAGTAATTCTTGTCCCTCAGCTTCTTTGCCAACCTTCATGTCTTGTTCCTTAACTTCAACACCTGCTTTTTGTTCTACTGCTTTCTTTATGTCATCTTTTGAAATTTTAAGCTCATAATTACTAACAGTTAAGTTATTACGAGCTCCTAGAAATTCACCAAGTTTATTTTCAAGTCTTTCTCTTATTTCTTCTATAGCCTCCTCATTGTATTCAATAGCTTGTGCTTTTTCCAATTCTTCCTTCAACTCATTGACTTCATTTTGATAGTCTCTAATCAGAGTAACTTCTTGTTTGGCTTCAATCCGGACCAAAGCACCTGCATTATCAATGATTGTAAAGGCGGAGTCGGGCAGTTTTTCTCCTTTTAAATACTTCTTGGCAAGTCTCACCGCTAGTTCGATTGTGTCTTGTTCAAAATTTACATGATGAAAATTTTCATATGCAGGTGCTATTGTCTCAACAATTTTCACTGTATCTTCGATACTTGGTTCCTCTACAATTACTTTCTCAAAGCGACGTACAAAAGCAGTGTCACCTGAAACATATGTATTCCACTCTGACGGGGTGGTTGCTCCAATAATTCGAAAATCTCCCCGTGCCATTAAAGGCTTGAATAAATCTGTTAAAGATTTTGCTCTTCCTAACATATGAATTTCATCAACAAACAAGATAATATCTTTTTCCCGCTTCATTTCTTCTATGAATCTATTGATACCTTCACTTGTATAGCTATTCAGTGTTGCATACAAATCATTTAAATTAAATTGAAGGATTTTCTTTCCCTTAAGAGATAAAACCTCATCTCTAGAGATACGCATAGCAATACCGTCTACAATAGCCGACTTACCAACGCCTCCATCTCCTAGTAGCACTACATTGTTTTTATCTCTACGTGTGAGGGCAATCTCCACTTTTTGAATCTCATCATCACGTCCGACAACCTCCATTAATTCTCCATTACGAGCCTTCAAAGTGATATCCGTAGCTATATCATTTAAAAGAGAGTAATGTGGATTTGATAATTTAGAGGAGATATGTGCTTCTCTTTTTTCTTTGCTGGCCCTATCTCTCTCAGCCTTTCCATCTGATAGCTCACGAAATCTAAACCATGAATTTGTAAAAACATCGAGTAAACCATCTTCTGAATAACTATTTCTACCACTTAACAAGTATTGTTTGTAAATCAATTGATTTGCATTTGTTTCCTGCTCTTGGGAAATTCCTGATAGAATCCAATAAGAATCAATGACGCCATCAGGAGAATTTTGCAAGCGCATCTCTTCAGCAAAATCAAAGATAGATTTCATATATTCAGACATTGGAAATTCATCACATTCAGCAAAATAGTAGGTTGAGGGAGCTTCATTGATGATTTCTACAGGTGAAGAAGTAATTTGATTATGGATTATCTTTCTTTTAGAAAAAGCTACTAATTCTTCGCTCTCAATATTGGTACGAGGTCTACTTCCAATCATTTTTCCATTAGCAAATTCCTTTAACAATTTTCCTTTTGTTAAAGAATAATATCCTAAAGCATATCCTATTCCTGTATCCCGTACATCCAATAGACTAAACAGAATATCTTGACTCTCCACAACTTTATACTCTTTTTGAAGAATACGATCATGCAAAGCTTCTAAAGCAAGTTTTAATTGGCGACTAACTTTATATTTTACAGTTTGTTTTTTTGACATGTGATTTCTCCTTACAATAATTTTTTTAGTATTTCCTTAGCATCTTCATCAAGATATAGTACTTGTGAATGCACATCCTCTACATTCCAAGCAAGAAATTTCCCCTCTGCTAAGTGTCTTAGATCAGATAAAGTTAGCGAAATCATATCACCTGTAACATATCTCCCATGAAACTCTATTACTTCCTTTATATTTTCTAACCATGCTATTTCAAAATCTTCTCTTATTTCACATCTATACATCTATTGTTACCTTCTTTCCTTATCTGTGTCTCTATTATAAACGAAGAGATAGACAAAAAATGTCTACCTCTTCATTTTTTATAATTTTTTAATGTTTTTTCAAGAGATTCTTGTATTTCTTTAATCAACTCTGGAGGATCTAAAAGAGTTACTGCTTCACCTTGTCCTAGAATCCATCGTTTGAGACCTGGAGTGTTTTGACTTGTAATTTTTACTTTTATTTCATCATAATTCTCAGAAAGAATTTCATGCTCTGGAAACTGATCTAAAACAATTTCAGCATTTCCTTTATAGATTAAAGAAACATAAATTTTTGTTCCTGCAAAAGCATCTACTTTTTGATTTCGAACATCCCCATCTCTGTACTTATGCCCATATGAAATCTGTGGTTTCTTTTTTTGAGATTTACTAAGAGTCTCAATTCTGTCAACACGATACGTTATATACTTTTCATGTTT
>ERZ1699260.607-NODE-607-length-12441-cov-5.602810_pt1 | contig 12441 bp, 16 predicted proteins | sample MGYA00581519_ERZ1699260 | MGnify/ENA primary metagenome ERZ1699260 (study PRJEB42319, sample SAMD00040324) | human oral metagenome | material: saliva | host: Homo sapiens | study: EMG produced TPA metagenomics assembly of PRJDB4115 data set (Metgenomic analysis of... | reverse complement strand
CCACCTCGAAGGTGGTTCCTTTCTATCAATCGTCCATCACTCCGCCTGTGAGTTGGTACATGAGATAAATGTGCTCCAGGACTTTGACTTTATCCATATGTTCCACATCTTTAAAGCCTCCTAATGCTAGTAAAGGAACAAAACCGAAACATTGGTTATAAGACAAGGGACCATGTTTTAACACAGCCTGTCTATATAAATCCAGTTCAAAGTTATCAGTCACATATGAGTTATCTAAATACTGAAGAAAATATTTCAAGCTCTTGATAATAATGTCGCAGTTTTGAAGATTGTATTTTACAATACCAACAAATTCATTCTCTTCCCAAGTAATAATATCTCCAAAAGCTGTTACGAACAGCGGAAAAAGAAGTAAGGAACTATTCATAATAATAGCCGTAGCAAATCTTTGCATTTTTGCCTTATCTTTTTTAAGATAGTACTATTAAAAAAAGAAAAGGTGAAAATCATGGAAACATATACACTTGCAAATGGGGTTGCTATTCCTAAAATTGGTTTTGGAACTTGGCAAATTGCTGAAGGCGAAGAAGCCTATAACAGCGTTAGCTTCGCACTTAAGGCGGGTTACACACATATTGATACCGCACAAATTTACGGTAACGAGGTTTCTGTAGGTAAGGCGATTGCTGATAGTAATTTGGCACGTGAGGATATTTTCCTAACTACCAAACTTTGGAATGATAAGCACGATTACGAGTTGGCTAAGACTTCTATCGATGAGTCTCTCGAAAGACTTGGTGTGGATTATTTGGATCTTTTGCTTATCCATTGGCCTAATCCAAAGGCGCTTCGTGAGAATGATGCTTGGAAGTCTGGTAATGCAGGCGCTTGGAAGGCAATGGAAGAAGCCTACAAAGAAGGTAAGGTGCGTGCTATCGGTGTGTCTAACTTTATGCAACATCACCTAGAAGCTCTTCTTGAAACAGCTGAAATTGTGCCACATGTCAATCAAATCCTCTTGGCTCCAGGTTGTGACCAAAAAGACTTAGTTGCCTATTGCCAAGAGCGCGATATCCTTCTTGAAGCCTATAGTCCACTAGGTACAGGTAGCATTTTTGGAAATGAAGATGTTGAAGCAGTGGCTGAACGTAACGGTAAATCTGTGGCACAAGTTGCTCTGCGTTGGAGCCTTCAAAAAGGTTTCTTGCCACTACCTAAGTCTGTGACACCTAAAAATGTAAAAGGTAACTTGGATATCTTCGACTTCGACTTATCAGAGGAAGATATGGCAGTCTTGGATAAGATTCAAGGCATCAAAACTCAGGATGATCCTGACACAGTTAATTTTTAATAGGATATTAAGCAACTCGTTAGGGTTGCTTTTTAGCGTGTTTCTTTAGATTTGCTATAATGAAACAATCATTTTTTTATAGATGGGAGTTACGTAATGGAGTCTCGAAATCTTTTGCCTCAAAATACACGTACTTCATTATCAATCATCAAACACTCCGCCTGTAAGTTGGTACATGAGGTAAATGTGCTCCAAGGTTTTGACAATTCGCGTCACATGAAGTTATTTAAGCATCTCCTTTTTTTTTTATTACCATTTTCTGTTATAATAAATTGTACTTCTAAAATAGAAAGGTCTTAAGATGACAACTCTTATTAAACATAAACGTGTAGAATTTTCAGAACTTTTTTATGACTTAGTTTTTGTTTTTGCAATTTCAAAAGTAACTACTTTAATTGACCATCTTCATAACGGTATTTTGACTTGGAATTCTTTCCTTGATTTTTTCATTGCTACTTTGGTTCTCATCGATTCCTGGATGATTCAAACCGATTATACCAATCGCTATGGAAAGAACTCTTTATTTAACATAGTAATCATGTTTATCAAAATGGGAATTTTACTCTTTATAGCCAATATGATTGGACCTGATTGGCAACAATATTTTCATTATCTCTGTTGGGCTATTGGTACATTAACCCTTACCTTATTTTTTCAATATTTGGTTGAATTTTTTAGAAAATCAACCGATGATGCTAATCGGGAAAGTATCAAAGGTTTTCTATGGATAACAGGTCTAGGAAGTTTAGGATTCTATCTAGCAGCTCTTCTTCCTATTTACCTTAGAGTCTATATCTTATTTGCTAGTATTCTGCTAACATTTATTATGCCAAGTATCTTGCTTAATAAAGATAAGCATTACCAGGTAAATCTCCCCCATTTAATCGAGCGCATCTCCCTTCTTGTCATTATTATGTTTGGAGAGATGATTACGGAGCTAGCTAACTTCTTTACAATCGAGAATTTCTCGATTTATTCGGTTCTTTATTTCATTATTATGATTTCTCTGTTCTTGTTTTATTTTGGTCAATTCGACCATGCTATTGATGAAAAATCTAATCAAAAGGGACTATTTCTAATTTACAGTCACTATCCTATTTTCATTGGACTTATTATGATGACTGTATCGATGGGCTTTCTTCAGAATCCTGAAGCTAATCGTCTCTTTGCAACCAGCTTCTCTTATATCGGATTTGGCCTCTTTCAAGCTGCTGTCCTAGTAAATGGGCCCTATAACAAACACTATCTTCGCTATTCGAAAAGTTACTACTGTGTCCAAGCGACACTCTATCTGGCTGCCTTGATTCTCTCTTTAATCTTTGCTTCTAATCCTATAATAGTAGTAAGTATTACAACCATTTTAGCTCTAGCTATAGCTATTCATTCTATTTATTTTTATATGACACAGACTAAAAAACATTCCACACCTTACTGGGAGTTGTTTTAATGAGTTTATAGCATTAAAAAAGCCTTGGTTCCCAAGGCTTTATTTGATATCAATCACCGAACACGAAAATGTTTAACTTACAGAACTGCTAGTGAAGCTCTAGAGGATGAGTTCGAGTAAATATTGCACTTATTCTTGTAACTTATCATTTACTTGATGCACGAACTCAATATTTTTTTCGTTAATTTGTTTTTGCCCCACTTTTGCCCCATTTTTAAATCCTGACATTGAAAACACCTAAAAGTAATTCCCTAAAATCAGCTATATTTCAACATTTTTGTTTATTTTCAATATGAAAAGTTCTTACAAATTCATGTAGGGGGCATTTTTTTATGCACAAAAAGCCTTGAAAACCAAGGCTTTTTTACTTTTCTTAAGAGTACTTAGCTCACTTTTTTATGAATACAAATAAGCGAGCTTCATGACAAAGCTCGCTTTTATCTAACACATCGTTATAATCTCAAAACCACCTCGGAGGTAGTTTGTTAATGAAAGTCTATATTAGGTATCATAATTCTAACAATAGCTGTTGAACAACTTCCAAAACATCCCTGAAAGAAATAGAAGTTGCATAAGGGTAATGAGACTGATAATTTTCCCAATGACGCGCCAATGTTATATCATCCTTCATCTCATCAATCATATTTTGAAAATCTACTACATCTAACGTTGTCTGACGATAGGAAAATGTTGCCTCGCAAGCTGATCGAAGCTTTTTACTATCCAATCGGCTTTTTTCCATACTATAAATTACATACACATCATAAAAATCCTTGCTTCGAGTGTTAAAGAAAGATCTTCGATAAATCGTTTCTAATTTTTCAGCCAATATTGTCTCCAAATTATAGGCCACGATCTCATAGTCAATCTCTTGAAAGAGACTATGATAACGATAGGAAACGGATTTGGGAGTAATAGGATCACCAGTCGCAATATCTAAAGGAATTGTCTGACGTATATTATCAAGCCGACATAAAATATGGATTCGATAACCACCATAAGGATCTTCATCTTTAATTTCACTTATCTTAGTAATTTCATAATGAACCAAATCATCAGTTAGGATTTCCTTTAAAGTACTTTCTAGTAGAGATTTGTCCATCTTAAATTGTTCTAAAATAAAATCCATATCAGAAGTTGTTCGACTTTCAACACCAATAATATTGGATAAAAGAAATCCTCCCTTGAATACAAAGTTATGACTATACGGACTAGATGCTATCTTTGCAAGTATCGTTTCTAGAAAATAATAAGTTAGCACAACATTGAAATCTACCTGTTTTTCGTTTGAAATTTTATGGCACAGAGCAATCAATCTATCTTTATTCATATAAGACCTCCATCAATGATTGGACGTTTTCGAGCACATGAAACTCTCGCGCATATTTGTAGAGTTTTCGTAGATCTTTTTTTGAAGATTGAATATATCTCTTTAAAGAAGTCGAAAATATTTCCACATCTATCTTTTGTCGCTCGCGAATGAGATCGCATATCGATCTCTCCAAATCATATACCCTTACTTCATTTCCGAAGGACGTTTGTAGCTTTGTCACACCGACTTCATACAATTCTTTCTGGATGAAATGCCTTTTTACCTCCTTAGGAAATCGATGAGGATTATAACCTGTATAGACCGTCACTTCTTTGTATTTAGGGATAACATCTATCAGCCCATGGAGATACAATGCTGATAGATAAGAATAAATCACTTTTTGATGTTGGAGTTGGAAAATGGCATACTCATCATACTGAGACCAATCGGTGATATAAATCCCTCTGGCAACCTTTATGAGTTGACCATTTTCCACCATTCGATTTAGGTAAGGCTTTGGGATCCCTTTTTTAACTACATCAGATGTTCTAATAATAGACTGATGATCTAGCATTTCCTGTATTTGTTTTTGAATCATTTCAGCATTCCTATTGTTGTTACTTCTGTGCTTTTATTATATCATATCACACGCACAAAAGTAACAATAACGATTATTCATAAAAAGATGCCGGACAAATAGCTCCGACATCACTTTCCAAAATCCTCTCTCCAAATATACTTGACGGTCACATCGTCCCAATTCTTTGGACTGAAGCGGCTGGAGTAGATGGAGGTCCAATTCACAGTTCACCGATCCACCACTTGTGCTTTAAAGTGGACTGGTTTATCGTCTACATTGGTGATGGTGATGGTAAATTTCTTATTATTCGTGACATCAAAAACTTTTTCACCTAGGTAGTTGACGACAATCCCATCTTCTACCAATTGAATAGCCTGTTGAGTGTTAGGAATCTCCATAGAACCATTTTCAGTATCACCGATCTTCACGACTTTTTGTCCATCTACTTCAAATAACACATCACCAAATTGTTCATACCAAACAGTCATTCCAGATAATTTAATTTTTTGATCATCCTTCTTTTCTAAAATCAATTCCGAACTATACTCTAGCTGATCCGTATTGGGATAAACTCTCAATTGAACACTTTGACCAGGCTGGAGGGTATAGCTTCCATAAGCAAGGATCGAATAAACAAACCAGACTGCAAATGAAGCATATAAGAAGCCAATGATTCTTCGTGAACGTTTGCTTTTAAAACGATGTAAAAGTAAGACGAGAGAAATAATAAATATCAGGGGTGTTATCATTTGTCTTCCTTTCTTACCAGCATTGACCCGGTTATGATTTCTACAGCAGCTTTTCATTTCACTCCTAGCCACACTTTCCATCTAGTATACCATAACTTGAAATGATCTAATCACAAGAACCCTACCAAACATTTGACAGCTCTTCACCGAATCCGCTATGATAAGGGTACTTGAAATTCCGAGTTTTCGTAGCATTTAAAATGTAAGGAGTCAAAAATGAAAATCTATTATTCAAAATTTGTTGGTGGTGGCTATCTACTCTTTGCATCGGCTATATTCATTCAAATTTTCTTTCTTCTCTTACATGGATTGATCGACTTTTCTCAACTAAATCTTCTCACTGTGATTCCAACCGTCCTCTTTTTCGCTGCTATCTACGCAACAATTGCAGGCATCAAAAGACTGACTAGCCACAGAGTCTCCTTTGAATTCACCTTTGAAGGTATTGAGGTCTATCCCGGACTCTTCTTCTCAAAAGAAATCTTCATTCCCAAAGAAGAATTGTTGCGAGCATCGTATGTTGAAGTGGACGTCAGCGACCCTGATCATGTCAACAGCAAAGCTTGCTATTTAGATTTTAACCTCAGAGAAGTCACCCAGCTAGAAGATATTTCTAAGTCAAACATCATCATCAATACAAGCACCTTGAAATTGCGTCTCGCCCTTAGCCTCTGTCGATTTAGAGAGGAAGAAAAAGCCGAGTTAGCGACCTATCTAAAAGAAAACTACGGCATTGATTTTTTCTATTAGCATGTAATAAAAAAGCCCTCCATTAGAATTTTAGAATAGCAAGATCTTTCCAAGTATTTGACGAACGAATACCAAATAACCGTTTTGTAGCAAAGAAAAAGAGGCTGGGACAAAAGTCCTGGCCTCTCAATTGTTTTTGGATTGTCGAGCAAGACGCAGTGGTTGAGTGGGCTCTACTACGCTAATTTCATCAGCTTTTACAGCCCTACTCAACTGTGCGGAGGTGGGACGACGAAATCGAATTCTAACGAATTACCGATTTCTGTCCCACTCTCTCTCATAAACTATTCATTTGATGGGTCCCTTTAGTCATCAGATTCCGCAAATACTTGAGTGGCTTTGACTGCTTTCTTCCACCCCTTGTACAGTTCCTCTTTACGGGCTTCATTCATCTTGGGTTCAAAGATTTGGGCTGCTCCATGAAGAGATTTTAATTCTTCCAAGTCCTTCCAATAGCCTACGGTCAGACCTGCTAGGAAGGCTGCTCCTAAAGCCGTTGTTTCCAGGTTTTTCGCGCGGGCAATCGCAATCCCAAGAATATCTGCCTGAAACTGCATTAAATAATCATTTTTTGCTGCTCCTCCGTCTACTTTTAGGACAGGGATAGGAGTTTTGGCATCTACCTGCATGGTGTCGATGATATCGCGTACTTGATAGGCAATGGATTGAAGAGTTGCCTTGATAAAGTCTTCCTTGGTCGTTCCCCTGGTAAGCCCAAAGACAGAACCACGCGCCTCTTGATTCCAATATGGCGCTCCAAGACCAGTAAAGGCAGGAACCACATAGATTTCATCCTGGTTCTGAGACTTCAGAGCATAGGCCTCAGATTCAGGAGAACTGTCGATCATACGCAGACCGTCACGAAGCCATTGAATGGCACTTCCAGCGATAAAGATAGATCCTTCAAGGGCATAGTAGACCTTACCATTAATCCCATAACCAATCGTCGTCAGCAAGTTATTCTCTGATAACTGCATCTCCTCACCTGTATTCATGATGATGAAAGATCCAGTTCCATAAGTATTTTTGACCATCCCAGGTTCAAAGGCCAATTGGCCAAAGAGAGCAGCCTGCTGGTCTCCTGCCATCCCTGCAATCGGCACTTGTCCACCGTAGAAATGGAAAGGAGCTGTATTGCCATAGATCTCAGAGTTTGAACGCACTTCAGGAAGCATGGCTTTAGGAATGTTGAGAATTTCTAAGATTTCATCGTCCCATTTCAGTTCCTTGATATTGTATAGCATAGTCCGCGCAGCATTGGAATAGTCTGTCACGTGGGCAGCTCCATCCGTCAGCTTCCAGACCAGCCAAGTATCAATGGTACCAAAGAGTAAGTCGCCTTTTTCAGCTCTTTCTTGCGCACCTTCTACATGGTCCAAAATCCAACGAACTTTAGTCGCTGAGAAGTAGGCATCAATGACTAGACCTGTCTTTTGGTGGAAGGTTTCTACATAGCCTTGGTTTTTAAGTTCTTCAGCCAGTGGTGCAGTTTGTCGCGATTGCCAGACAATGGCATTGTAAATAGGAAGCCCCGTGTTCTTATCCCAAACAACTGTCGTTTCCCGTTGATTGGTAATGCCAATCGCCTCTATTTGATTGGGCTTAATGCCACTTTCAATAAAGACCTCAGCAATCACCGACTGAACCGAGTTCCAAATCTCATTGGCATTGTGCTCCACCCAACCAGCCTGCGGAAAAATCTGAGTGAATTCCTTTTGACTAGAGCTAACTTGCTCGCCTTTTTTGTTAAAAATGATAGCCCGCGAACTAGTGGTTCCCTGGTCAATCGCCATGATGAAAGTTTCTTGAGACATAAACTGCCCTCCTGGATTCGATACTTAAAAATCTTGTTCTTTCATCAACTAGTATACTCTATTTCATCATGGATTTGTATCCATTTTTTAAAGAAAATTCGGTCTAACATTTTCCTAGTACTTCCAGCTCTATCAGACCAAGCAAAAAGAGCCCTAAGACTCTTCAAAGTCATATTTCAAACGCTTATAAAGATCTGCTCTGATCTAAGCGATTTAAGAATTCCATGGTAGGGCTGTCCTGGTAAAGTTCTTTAAGAGGAATGTTCTGATAGACCGCTATTTCGTCCGCAGTCACACCGTAACGAATTAATAGATCATAAATACGATTTAAATCATGACGTAATTCATCCGTTATGAGGACATTATCGCTTGTTTCTTTTGTTTTCCAATAATAAGATGGCAGAACTTCCTTGGTTTCAATTAAAATAGTTTGCAACAAAGTCCCACCATGGCTGTCCTTCTGAGAGATATCGGCCCCAAGTTCCAACATTTTCTCAAAAACCTTGAAAGACCGGTCAGCCTTTTCCTTAGACGAATACATCTCATATTGGCCATTCCAGCGTTTGATCATGCGCCTACAGTCAAATACAGCTCGTCCACCCGCTGTTTGGAGGACTGGTTGACAAAATGGATTCAGCTCTGTCGGCTCTTCAATAAAGTTAAGATCTGCTCCTCTATCAATGAGTAAGTCTGCAATATCTAAATGTCCCGATTTGATAGCGACTTGAAGGAGCGACTGCCCCTGATCTCTTTTAGGTTTGTCACCCGAAACAGCATTGACTTCTTCAGGCTTTTTATCCAATATCTGACGGACTCCCTCTATATCTCCTCTTCGCAACAACTGAAAGGTCTTTTGCATGTTTTTCCCCCTCTCTCATTATAGATAAGAATGACACTGTGTTGATACTTTGATCCTATCTCTAGGTTCTTCGTTAAACTGATTATAGCATTTTATGGACTCTACATTGAAGTCCTAAAGGCTAAAGATGACAGACTCCCACCGAAAGAGATTCAACTCTATTTCTCTGATTTTCGTGCAGCCACCAGCCAAGAGGCTACTAGAATTTCGAAAATAACTAGAAGGATAATCTGAGGAAGCGAGCTCTGAACCAGCATGAGGACAGCCAGACTATCAATTAGCATATGAGCAAGGATACAAGGAACAGCTCCTTTCGAGTACTCCTTGAGCGCTCCAAATAGGAAGGCATTCCCTAAAATCATCAGGTAAAAGATAAGATAGTTGGACGAACCTGCTGTAATCCAAGGGAGTTGATAGATAGGGATATGCCAGAGGAACCAGACAATGGAAAGAACCATCATTTTAGTTATAAAGTGCTTACTAAAGGAAAGATGATCTTGTAAAAACCAACGCCAACCGACTTCTTCTAGGCCTCCATATAATAAGGTCCAGGGGAAATAAAGGAAGAAGGCCAAGAGGGAGTTCCCAGTAAAGCGAACATTCATGAGCAGGATTGAAATCCCATAATAGATGACTGGAATGAAGATAGCTAGAATCCAGGACAGGGGACTTTCTTTTTGAAGAAAGATCTTTTTGAAAAATTCCCCCAAGGATTTAACTTCCCTCAACACAAGAGAAAAGACAGCCGCCATAATCAGGGGAATACAGTTCATTAGGATAAACAGCAGTGAAGCCCCCATACTACTCCTATCTGGGAAAAACCAAAGGATAACTTGCCCAACTAGAAAGGTAGCAAGGAGGGCAGTCAGTGCATACCAGATAGCGACTGATTGTTTTGAAATAAATTTGCTCATTTTTCCTCCGTAAACAGGATAATAAATCAGATAGATCGCACCTTAATCCGCATCGACTCAAAGATGGTATTGTTCACGATCTTTATAAATCTTACTTAATCTTGTGTTTATTCATTTTTTCTTCAAAGATGCCTGTCATGATTTTTCGCAACTCTTGGCCTTCTTTTTCAGGAAGGTCCCCTTGGCGTTTGGCTACTGCGTAGAGTGCAGGATATTGCTTAGCCACACGCTCCACCGTCTTGGTCGTCGCATGGCCTCTGACAAAAAAAGGAATGCGTTTAATCCATTCTTGAGGTACGAGAGCGAGCAACTTCTTAGCCGCTTCCTTGTCAGAAATCTCAGCTGTACTCAAACCTTTTTCGATTTGCTTTTGTTCTTGTTCTGTAAAATCTTTTAATTCCATACCTTGCTCCTCTTTATCTTTGTATAGTAGATTTTACACCCTTGTATGAGAATATACAACTGATTAAGATGAATGAGGCAAGTCATAAAATACCATAAAAGATAGGCTCAATTTTTTCCAAAAATACCATACAAAAAAATCTGATGAATTTGCTCAACCTCTGTCTCTAAATTGTCACTGTTGTCTAACTGATTTCCCATACTATTAAGAGCATCCATGACATTTAAGATAAGCTCTGTCGATAGGTCTTCAGCAATAGCCCCCTCTTCTTTTCCTAGCTCAATATAAGCACGATAGATATCACGTTTTTTTGCAGTGATCGCTTTCGCTAAGAGAGTTGAAAAAGTAGGTTCTTTCACCATTTTATCTTGAAAATAGTCCGAGATTTGCCGACTCATTTTCTCCTGACATAGGGAAAAAGCCTGGTTTAATTTTGTTTTAAAATCTAGATTACTATTTAAAATGTCCTCAGCTTGCTGTGTGACTTCTTCAAACAAGTCATTAACACAGAGAGCTACCAAATTATCTTTGCCCCCGAAATAATTGTAGATAGAAACTGGTGATACTTCTGCTACCTCTGCAATAGATTTTATACTCGTTTCCTTAAAACCTTTTTCTTTAAATAATTGTAAGGCTGCTTGAATAATCGCTTGCTTCTTTTTCTCAGTCGTCTTTTGATATTGATTCATGTGAACACCTCTGTTACTACCAATTGTAGCATAAGTTTGAAATTAATGAGCATATATTTCATTTTTTCTTGCTATTCTTACTAGCTTTCTCTATAATAAAGTTTGAATTTTAATCATGTATATTTCAAATTTTATTTTCAAAAATGGGAGGGAACATGCTCATTCAATATCTTATAAAGCAATCTAGAAAACCGAGTGGTCTTGTCGGTCGATTGATTACCAACATCTGGTCGTCCTATTTCAAGGAACTCAGCCTTTGGGCAATCAAACAAACCACTATCCCCAACAATAGTCGGATTTTAGAAATCGGCTATGGCGGTGGCAGCACTATTAAGAACCTTCTTGAGTTAGATAAAAATCTTGACATTCATGGTATTGATATTTCCGAAGAGTCTTATCATACTGCTAGACGAATTCATTCAGATGCTATAGAAAACAGAAGTGTTAAGCTGAGGATTGGCAATGTAGCAAACCTTCCCTACCAAAATAATGATTTTGATTTGGTATTTGCCATCCAGACACATATTTTCTGGGAGGATTTAAAACAGAGTTTTCAGGAAATCTATAGAGTCATGTCCAATCCTTCCACTTTGATTATTGCTTCCGAGAAAGAAAAAATAAAATATCATATGACAGATTATGGAACAAGCCATGAATTGAAACAGTTGTTAGCAAGCATTGGCTTTTCAAAGATTGAAGAAAAGCAAAATTACAAATGGGTTGTGTATGTTGTCACTAAGAGTGATTAGGAAATTAAGCATAACAAAAAGTAGTGAAGTGATTCCATCGTCGGAACTTTCTTCACTACTTTTCTTATCTCTTTCCTACTCACCACTATCAGCAATTCAGAGTTGCCACTGCTCAATCAACCAATCCGAAAAAGCGTCATATCTTTCTTGGAGATGGTCATGATGTCCGTAGGGGTCAAATGCTGAATAAGTAGACACGCTCTGTTTTTTGATAAGTTCATGCACTTCTTTGGCATAACTAGGAGCTTTGGCCAGTCTATTCTTATGATTAGCCCCCTCGGTCAAACCGTTATGTAAATAGACTGAGCAAGACTTATTGATGGGCTGGTGGGCTTTGCAGTAAGCTACAAAATTTGGATACCAGAAGGATCCACAAATGGAGAAGAGCAAAGGCATCTTATCACTGCTATAAAGACTGGAAATAGCAGCCAAACCACCCAGCGAGTATCCTCCGTAAGCCATACGACTTTCATCCAGTCGAAACTCCTGTGTGATGCTTTTGAAAATATGCCCAAATAGATGGTCATGATAGCTGGCTAGCTTTCCGCCAAAATCAGAGCTTCCAGGTCTCAGAGCCTGAGCCTGCCAAGGCGTAAAATCATCCAAGCGACTCTGAGGTTCAAGTCCAACCAGGATAACAGAATCTTCCAACTTTCCCAGATAATCAAGCTGCCCATCGTTCAGAAAAACTACTGGATAAGCCTTCTTGGAATCATAGGACTCAGGAAGGGCAACTGTAACCTGAATGTCATGGCAGACAAAGTCTTTATTTATTAACAAAGTCATTAACCTTTTCAAGAGAATCAATCACAGATGGACCGTAATCCATAAGCTCATCATAAGAAATAGTCATGATTTTCTTG
>ERZ1699260.601-NODE-601-length-12582-cov-4.060538_pt1 | contig 12582 bp, 7 predicted proteins | sample MGYA00581519_ERZ1699260 | MGnify/ENA primary metagenome ERZ1699260 (study PRJEB42319, sample SAMD00040324) | human oral metagenome | material: saliva | host: Homo sapiens | study: EMG produced TPA metagenomics assembly of PRJDB4115 data set (Metgenomic analysis of... | reverse complement strand
CCCTCATCGCCGCGTTCCAAAACGGCGAAGACGTACACCGCCGCACCGCCGCCGAAGTATTCGGCATCGCCCCCGAAAACGTCTCGTCCGAACAACGCCGCTACGCCAAAACCATCAACTTCGGCCTCATTTACGGCATGGGCCAATACGGCCTCGCCAAATCGCTGGGCATAGACAACCTGTCCGCCAAAACCTTCATCGACCGCTACTTCGCCCGCTACCCCGGCGTCGCCGAATACATGCAGCGCACCAAAGAACAAGCCGCCGCCCAAGGCTTCGTCGAAACCCTGTTCGGCCGCCGCCTCTACCTGCCCGACATCCGCAACAAAAACGCCAACGCCCGCGCCGGAGCCGAACGCGCCGCCATCAACGCCCCCATGCAGGGCACCGCCTCCGACCTCATCAAACGCGCCATGATAGACGTGTCCCGCTGGCTTTCAGACGACCTCTTACAAAGCAAACTGATTATGCAGGTGCATGACGAACTGGTGCTGGAAGTGCCTGAAGCCGAACTGGATTTGGTGAAAGAAAAACTGCCGCAGATTATGGCGAAAGTGGATGAAGGGATGCTGAAAGTGCCGCTGGTGGCTGAGGTGGGTGTGGGTATGAATTGGGAAGAAGCCCATTGAGATAAAAAATGAGTCAAGGAATATCTATGTTGAAAAAATCAGTTTATTTTATTCTTAGTTTAATAATTTTATTTTTGATTTTAATAATTTTATTTTTTCTGTATCAAGCATCGATTTGGGTAAAGGAAAATAACACTGTTGCAATTCCAATCATTACAGCAATTATTGGTTTGATTGGTGTCATGTGGACTCAATGGCAATCCAAGTCAAGAGATATTGCAGAAAGTCATAGAAGTAGCAAAATAGAAACTTATTCTTTATTTTTTGATATTATTGAAAAATTTCAAAGATCAATTAAAAATGACCAAGAGATTGATATTTTGTCAGATGTTGATCTGCAAGCTAAATTTGAAAAGCTAAATCGAGGGTTTATCTTATGGGCTTCCGATGAAGTTATTCAAACATGGATTGAATTCAGAAAAAACTCTAGTGAAAATACTTTGGATAAAATCGATAATGTATATCGTGCTATCCGTAAGGACCTAGGACATAAAGATAAGAAACTTAAGAATCTTGATCTAATTAGAATAAATCTATCAAATCCTAATGAGTTATAGAAAGAACATAAGAAATGGGTAACAAAAATCAAGAAAACAAATTTAAATGGATTGAGATTATACGAGGAGCTTTTGCTGGTTTGAGTTGTCTAATGATTTATTGGGGATGGTCGATAGATACTAATGATAGTTTTCTAAAATCTTTTAATCTTTCTCCTGAATCATTATTTTTATTTGGTATATTTTTTTCTGTTTTATTTCTTGTAAGTTCTTTAGAAAAAATTTTTTCTCCCATTGTAGAATTATTTTTAACCAAACTTGTCATTACGCTATCTGTAACTGGGTTGTTAATGATATGTATGGTGCAATCGTCTGAAATGCTAAATAAAATTTTCTCTTTAGATGCTTCTTTGTTACCATTTTCAAGATCTTTTTTGGCAGGAATATTATTTTTTAAAAAGATTTATCCATTTTCCATGCTTTTAATGATATTAATGATTTTATATTACACTATTCAACTTTTTGATAAAATTAATGAAACTGGCAAAAAAGGCTGGCCTACATATATTAAATATTCCATTTTTATTACATCTACAATAACGTGTTTAGTATTTTCATATAAATTTAATAATTTATATTTTAATGATAAAATTTTACCTAAAAAGGCATATATTCTAGCTAAAGAGTTAGATTTTTATTCTAATGAAGTGTGCAATCTTCCATCGGAGAGTAAAAATAAAAAGATTATTTATATAGATACACAATATAAATATGTTTTAGTAGATAAAACAATATCCGCAGAGCAAGACTTATGGGGATTTATTAAATATGCATCAGAATCAGGAGATGCAGATGCCGGTATATTTTACAAGTTTGATTCTTATGAGAAACCAGATTTGATAGTACAGAGGTGCTTATCTGATTTTTAGTCAGCCGTAGGTCGGATACTTGTATCCGACAAAAGCCTGCTATCCCAAAAGCCGTCAGATTCGAGAATCTGACCTACTGAAACTGGGCATTGGTGTAGCACGCGGTTGTTGAAACCCAAAACCCATCCAAGGTCGCCTGAAAACCCGTTACAGAGTTTTTCAGACGACCTTTATTCTTCCCGCCGACAGGCATACAATCACGGGCGCGGTCCCCTTTATGGATTCAATACGACTCAGGTACGCGGTTTTAAGGTCGTCTGAAAAGATGGACAGGCTTGCCGCAAAACCAATTAATATCTAAATTTCCAACCATCCTTTAACCAGAAATAAAAATCATGAATTTCGATCTTGAAAACCTCTCCTCATTCTCAGGCTGGGAGCGTCTCGTTGAAACCGGCATGGCATTCGGTACCAATCTCGTTGCGGCGTTGGCGATTTTCTTTGTCGGCAGATGGATAGCTTCCCGCCTTGTTATTTTGATGAAAGCTGCGCTGACCCGCGCCAAAGTGGACAGAACGCTCGTCAGCTTCCTTGGCAATGTGGCTAATGTCGGCCTGTTAATCCTGATCATCATTGCCGCGCTGGGCAAACTGGGCATTCCGACCACGTCGGTTACCGCCTTAATCGGTGGCGCGGGTTTGGCGGTGGCTTTGTCGCTGAAAGACCAACTGTCGAACTTTGCCGCCGGCGCGCTGATTATTCTGTTCCGTCCGTTTAAAGTCGGCGACTACATCAAGGTCAACGGCTTCGAAGGCACGGTGAGCGAAATTAAAATGGTGCAGACTGCGCTGAGTACGCCGGATAACGAAGAAATCATCCTGCCCAACAGCGTCGTTATGAGCAACAGCATCGTGAATCGTTCTTCCATGCCGCTGTGCCGCGTGCAGGTGGTGGTCGGCGTCGATTACGCCTGCGATTTGAAAGCTGCTAAAGCCGCCGTCTTGAAAGCCGCCACCGAGCATCCTTTGTGCGTACAGACCCAAGGCAAAGAGGCAGTAACATATATTACCAACTTGGCCGACAGTGCCATCGAAATCACGCTTTGGGCGTGGACGAACGAAGCCGATTTGGGCGCGTTCCGCTTCGGGTTGAACGAGCAGGTAGTGGAAAACCTGCGTGCCGCCAATATCAATATTCCTTTCCCGCAGCGCGATGTGCATATCATCCAGCAGCAGGGGTGAGGGTAAGTTTCAAATTGGCGAATCCGACCTGCTGAAACCGTAGGCATACGGTGTTTGAAACCCAAAGCCCATCTGAGGTCGTCTGAAAACCTGTCTTATGGTTTTCAGACGACCTTTTTATATTCTTTCCGTTTCCTGTATTATTCATATTGATTTAAACACTCTTTCTTGAAAGGTCAAAAATAATGTCGCTCACTTTAAAATCTGTTCTGACCGCCGGTTTGCTCCTTCTTGGATTCCAAGCCGCTGCCCAAGATATTCCGCAAGCGTTTCAAGGCAAATGGGCCGGGCATTATGAAGGGAAGGTATCGCCCAAACATATAAGGGCTTTATGTGCCATGGGTTATGATGAAAACGCTGCTATGGATAATGTCTATGTGTCGGAAGATAGCGGCTTTTATATTGAAATAGGTAAAAAATCAATTGAATTAAATGGTTGGGAATGGGGTGCGAAATATACGAAACTGAATTATCGAATTTATTCGCCCGATAAAATCGCAGGTACGGCACGCGTTCGGGAAGAGGGGCCGGAGCAAGGTACGCAGATTTATAACGATAATTTTGAGTTTTCGTTAAACCGAGGCGTGCTGACGCAGAGATTCCGTGATTTTTCAACGGACGGCTCAGGCAAAAAAGTTTGGCGGACGCGTACTCTGATGCGTTGCAAATAATGCTGGGCAAACCGTAGCCGGTCGCAGGTTGGAGGCTTGTATCCGACAACAGCCGCTGCCATCTCAAAAGCTGTCGGATTTGAGAACCCGACCTACGGCAAAAACCGTAGCAGGAGAGAATAGAAACCCGTAGCGTGGGCTTTGCCCACGAATCAAACTCAAAATTTCAGATGACCTCTTTTACCCAACATTATCGTGGGCAAAGCCCACGCTACAATGTATACCGACTACTGACAGTATTGAATGATTACTTTGCCGAAAACGGTATCCGAACGGCTTGATTTGAGTTTTGGTATTTTTGCCCGACGGGGTCAAAAATACAGTTGCTGCTGAAACTACCAAACCGAAACCCATCCGAGGTCGTCTGAAAACCTGTCTTATGGTTTTCAGACGACCTTTATTGTTCCCGCCGACAGGCATACAATCAAAAGTGCAGTACCTTTCATTGATTCAATACAAGGAGACAGTTATGCGCGGCATAAAATCAGTTGCATTGTTGTGTACTTTGGCATTGGGTGCGCCGGCGTTTTCGGCGGGTTTGGCCAAAACGCTGCCGGGCGATTTGACGACGGCTCAGGCGCAGGCGGTGGTACAGGCTTCGATGAAAAAGGCGCGTGAAATCAAGGTGCCGATGAATATCGCGGTCATGGATGCAGGCGGTAATTTGAAGGCGTTTGCGCGTATGGACGATGCGTTTATCGGCAGTATCGATATTGCGCAGAAAAAGGCGAAAACGGCACGCTATTTCAATATGTCCACCCGCGATTTGGGCAAGGCTTCGCAGCCGGGCAGCGAGCTTTACGGTATTGAGGTGACCAACGACGGTTTGGTGATTTTTCCCGGTGGTGTGCTGCTGGTGGATAAAAACGGCGTTATCGTCGGCAGCGTCGGCGTGAGCGGCGGCTCGGTCGATGAAGACGAAAGCGTTGCGAAAGCAGGTGCGGCGGTCTTGTCGGGCAGGTAAGCCGCAGCTTGAGGCAACCCGACGCGTTTCTTTTCATTGATTTGCGTTGGGTTGTTGAAATACGAAGAGGTCGTCTGAAAATGCGGGTCTAAACTCCCGCTGTCTTTTCAGACGACCTTTTTGCATTTGTTGACATTTTTACCGCTTGGGGCATGACGTTCGGGCATATGGGGTCGTCTGAAACCTGAAATGCTGTCTTTCCCAAGCACAATTCGCTGCAATGGGATATGATTATCCTTTTTCAGACGACCTGTCCTGATATGGGGTCGTCTGAAAAGCTGATTCCGTCGGGTGCGGCGGAGTCCTGAGAAGCCGTTAAGCCATACAAGAAAGCCAAGATGTCCGAAACAGCAGTCCAAGAAACCCAAGAAACGCCAAACAGTGTGCCTACGTCGTCTGAAACACAACCCACCTCGCCCAAGCGCAAGAGGCGCTGGTTGCGGGGTCTGTTGCTGGCGTTGGTTGTGCTGGTGTGCGTGCTGGCGGGCTTTATCGGCTGGCTGGTGGGGACGGAATCGGGTTTGCGTTTCGGTTTGTACAAGATTCCGTCGTGGTTTGGCGTGAAGATTGCGTCGGAAACGCTGGAAGGTACGCTGGTCAAGGGTTTTCACGGCGATAAGTGGATGATTGAAACGGATGGGGCGGATGTGAAAATCAGCGCGTTCCGTTTTGATTGGAAGCCGTCCGAACTGTTTCAGCGCAGCCTGCACATTACTGAAATTGTGGCGGGCGATATTGCGGTCGTGCCGAAGCCGACGCCGCCGAAAGAGAAAAAGCCGTCCAAAGGGCTGCCTGAGAGTATCGATTTGCCTGTGCTGGTGTTCATCGACCGTTTTGAGACGGGCAGGCTCAGCGTAGGCAAAAATTTTGACAAGCAGACGGCCTATCTCGACCATCTGAATGCGGCATACCATTACGATCAGAAAGAACACCGCTTGGATTTGAAAACCCTCGATACGCCGTGGAGCAATTCGACGGGTTCGGCGGTGGTCGGGCTGGAGAAGCCTTTTGCGCTCAATACGACGATTCAGACGAAGGGCGAGCTGGAAGGCGAAACGATAGAGGGTAAGGCGCGTCTGTGGGGCAGCTTGCAGGACGTGCAGACTGAAATCCTGCTGGACGGCGACGATGTGCATTTGTCGGCGAAATCTACGGTGCATCCGTTTGCCGCTTCGCTGGACAAGATGATCGGCGAGGTACTGGTCAAGGGTTTCAACATCAACCCGACCGCGTTCCTGCCGTCGCTGCCCAAGGCAAACCTGACGTTTGACGCGACCGTCGTTCCTTCGTTTACACACGGTATCGCGCTGGACGGTTCGCTCGACTTGGAAAACAAGGCGGCGGGTTTTGCCGATGCAAAATCCATTCCGGTGCGCAACATTCTGGCGGACTTCACCATCAACGACAACGGCGTGGTAACCGTCCAAGAGTCTGAAATCGGGCTGTTGGAGGAAGGTTCGTTCAATGTCGCCGGTACGGTCGATACGGTGAAAAACGCGCTGGCGCTCAAGATTAATGTGAACAACCTCGTTTCAGACGACCTCGTCCGCACCAATGTTGCCGGTCAGTGGAACGGATTTATCGGCGTCAAAGGCGAAACCGCCTCGCCCGCTATCGACTGGAATCTTGAAAGCGGCAGCGCGCAACTCTCCGGCCTGCTGTCCTTCGTTACCGACAGACAACACGGTCAACGCACCCTCAAACTCGACCGCGTCCGCGTCGCACCGCAAAACGGCGGCGAACTGACGGCGCAAGGTTCGCTCGAACTCTTCAAAGACCGCCTGCTCAAGCTCGACGTTTCCAGTAAGGCGTTCAATCCGTCCCGCTTAGACTCAAAACTGCCCGCCGGCAGCGTCAACGGTACCATCAATCTTTCAGGCGAACTGGCGAAAGAAAAATTCGCCGGCAAAATGCAGTTTGCGCCGAGTACGTTAAACAACGTCCCCCTCAGCGGCAAAGCCGACGTCGTTTACGAATCCGGACACCTCCCGCGCGCGCTGACCGATCTGCGTTTGGGCAACAATATTGTTAAAACCAACGGCAGCTTCGGCAAAAAAGGCGACCGTCTCAATATCGACATCACTGCTCCCGACCTTTCCCGTTTCGGTTTCGGACTGGGCGGGCTGCTCAATACGCGCGGCTACATTTCAGGCGACCTCAAAGGCGGGCTGAAAACCTACGAAGCCGACCTCTCCGGCGAAGCGCGCGCGCTGCGTGTCGGCGAAGCCGTCAACATCCGCATGCTTGACTTCAAACTCAAAGGCACGCCCGACATCAACCGTCCGCTTGCCGCCGACATCAAAGGCAGCCACATCGCCCTTTCCGGCGGCGCGACCGTCATTGATGCGGTCGACCTGTCCCTTAACGGCACGGGTGCGCAACACCGCATACACGGCAGCAGCAGCATGGCGTTGGACGGCAAACCTTACAAACTCGAAGTCAACGCGGCGGGCGGTCTGAACAAAGACTTCAATCAGTGGAAAGGCAGCGTGGACACGCTCGACATCGGCGGCGCGTTCAACCTCAAACTGCAAAACCGCATGAACCTCGAAGCAGGCGCGGAGCGCGTTTCCATGAGCGCGGCGCGCTGGAGCGTGATGGGCGGCAGCCTCAACCTGCAAAACTTCGTTTGGGACAAAAAAACCGGCATCACCAGCAAAGGCAGTGCGCAAAACCTGCACATCACCGAGCTGCAAAACTTCGTCAAAATCCCCGTCGAACACAACTTGGTACTCGGCGGCGATTGGGATTTGGCGTACAGCCAAAATGCCCGCGGCTACCTCAACATCAACCGCCAAAGCGGCGACATCATCCTGCCGAACAAAGACCCGAAAAAACAGATGCCCTTGGGTTTGAGTGCGCTCGCCCTGCGCACCCGTTTCCAAAACGGCCGCATCGACAGCACGCTTGAAGGCAATACCCGCTTCGGCAGCGTCAACGCCGATTTGGGCATCAGCCAGCAGTTCGGCAACAAAATCGCCAACGCGCCGGTGAGCGGCAAAATCAACCTCAACGTCCCCGACTTGGGCGCAATCAAAACCTTCCTGCCCGCTACCGCGCAAGGCATTACAGGTCGTCTGAACGCCGCCGCCACCATAGGCGGGCGCGTCGGTTCGCCCACCATCGCCGCCACCTTGAACGGCACCAGCAACTACGGCACTGCCGAAGGTACGGTCAACATCGGCCAGGGCGCCAGCATGGACACCGCGCCTTTGAGCGGCAAACTCAACCTCAACGTCGCCGACCTCGAAGTCTTCCGCAACTTCCTGCCCGTCGGACAAACCGTCAAAGGTCGTCTGAATGCCGCCGTCAGCCTTGGCGGACGCGTCGGCGATCCCCAGTTTTCCGGTACGCTCAACGGCGAAAACCTCTACTACCGCAACCAAACCCAAGGCCTCATCCTCGACAACGGCGTTTTACGTTCCCATTTGCAGGGACAACGCTGGATTATCGACAGCCTCAAGTTCCACAAAGGCGGTACGCTCGAGCTTAAAGGCTCCGTCAACCTTGCCAACGCCGATCCGGACGTTGACGTGGATGTCGTCTTCGACAAATACGACACCCTCTCCCGTCCGAACCGCCGCCTGCGCCTCTCCGGCAGCGCGAAAGTGCAATACAACCAGGCCAGGGGCTTCATCCTCAACGGTACGTTGGGCAGTGATTACGGTATGTTCGGTTCGCAAAAATCCTCCATGCCCTCGTTGGACGACGATGTCGTCGTGTTGGGCGAAGAGCAAAAACAAACCGCCGCCGTGACGCCCATCAGCCTCAACCTGACGCTCAACCTCAACGACAACATCCGTTTCGTCGGTTACGGCGCAGACATCACCATAGGCGGCAAGCTGACCATCACTTCCCGCCCGGGCGAAGCCATCCAAGGCGTCGGTACGGTTAAAGTCGTTAAAGGCCGTTACAAAGCCTACGGCCAAGACCTCGACATCACCAAAGGTACGGTTTCTTTCGTCGGCCCGCTCAACAACCCCAACCTGAACATCCGCGCCGAACGCCGCCTTTCCCCCGTCGGGGCGGGCGTCGAAGTCCTCGGCAGCCTCTCCAATCCGCGCGTGACCCTCGTTGCCAAAGAGGCGATGAGCGAAAAAGACAAGCTCTCCTGGCTCATCCTCAACCGCGCCAGCAGCGGCAGCGACGGCGACAATGCCGCCCTTTCCGCAGCGGCAGGCGCGCTCCTTGCCGGACAAGTCAACGACAGGCTCGGACTGGTGGACGATTTGGGCATCACCAGCCAACGCAGCCGCAACGCCCAAACCGGCGAACTCAACCCCGCCGAACAAGTGCTGACCGTCGGCAAGCAGTTCACCAACAACCTCTACGCAGGTTACGAATACGGTCTTTCCAGTGCCGAACAGTCGGTCAAGCTCGTGTACCAGCTCACCCGCGCCATCCAAGCTGTTGCCCGCGTCGGCAGCCGTTCATACGGCGGCGAGTTGAAATACACCATCCGTTTCGACAGGCTCTTCCGTTCGGATTACGAAAACGACCGCAAAATCGAAGAAGCGGAAAAACAGAAAGCCGAGCAAACGCAATAACGCCGACGAAAAAGAAAAGGTCGTCTGAAAACCACACTTTAGGGTTTTCAGACGACCTTTTTCATGCGCGGCAATCTCGTTCCTTTTTCTTGAGGACAGATAGGCAGGTCGGTCATATCCGTTTCGCAGGTGCGCTGTCGGACAGGTTTTCAGACGACCCCATAGCCCCCGTCCCGCCCTAAAATCCTGTTAGAATACCGTTTCATTTCATTCATAATAATCAAACCATTCCCATTTAAAGCTGCGCCCAATACGATGAAACTCCCGCCGCTCAAACCCCTCATCATCACCTCGCTGCCCGTCTTCGCCAGCGTCTTTATCGCCGCAACCCTCGTCTGGCGGTTTGGCACGCCCAAGCTCGCCATGCCTTTCGTACTCGGCATCATCGCGGGCGGCCTCGTCGATTTGGACAACCGCCTGACAGGTCGTCTGAAAAACATCATCATCACCGTCGCCCTGTTCACCCTCTCGTCGCTCGTCGCCCAAAGCACGCTCGGCACCGGCCTGCCCTTCATCCTCGCCATGACCCTGATGACCTTCGGCTTTACCATTTTGGGCGCGGTCGGGCTGAAATACCGCACCTTCGCGTTCGGCGCACTTGCCGTCGCCACCTACACCACGCTCACCTACACCCCCGAAACCTTTTGGCTGACCAATCCCGTCATGATTCTGCTCGGGACCGTGTTATACAGCACCTGCACACTCGTTTTCCAAATCATCCTCCCGCACCGCCCCGTCCAAGAAAGCGTCGCCAACGCCTATGAAGCGCTCGGCGGGTATTTTGACGCCAAAGCCGACTTTTTCGATCCCGACGAAGCCGCCTGGCTCGGCAACCGCCAAATCGACCTGGCCATGAGCAACACCGGCGTCATCAGCGCCTTCAACCAATGCCGCGCCGCCCTGTTTTACCGCCTGCGCGGCAAACACCGCCACCCGCGCACCGCCAAAATGCTGCGCTACTACTTCACCGCCCAAGACATACACGAACGCGTCAGCTCCGCCCACGCCGACTATACCGAGCTGACCGACACCCTCAAAAACACCGACCTCATCTTCCGCATCCGCCGCCTGCTCGAAATGCAGGGGCAGGCATGCCGCAACGTTGCCGCCGCCCTGAGGAACGGCAAAGACTACACATACAGCAAACGCCTCGGACGCGCGATGGAAGGCTGCCGCCAATCCCTCGCCCACTACACCGACGACCATCCCGAAAGCCGCAACATCCACCACATCCGCCGCCTGCTCGACAACCTCGGCAGCGTCGACCACCAACTGCGCCAGCTCCAACACAGCGATTCCCCCGCCGAAAACGACAACAGCAGCGACACCCGCATCGCCGCCCTCGAAAACAGCAGCCTGAAAAACGTTTGGCAGACCGTCCGCAGCCAGCTCAACTTCGAGTCGGGCGTGTTCCGTCACGCCACGCGCCTCTCCATCCTCGTTGCCGCCTCCTGCACCATCGTCGAAATCCTCCATCTCAACCTCGGCTACTGGATACTCCTGACCGCCGTTTTCGTCTGCCAACCCAACTACACCGCCACCAAAAGCCGCGTGTACCAACGCATCGCCGGCACCATCCTTGGCGTCATCGTCGGCTCCCTCGTGCCTTATTTCACCCCCTCCGTCGAAACCAAACTCTGGATCGTCATCGCCAGCACCACCCTGTTTTTCATGACCCGAAGCTACAAATACAGCTTCTCCACCTTCTTCATCACCATCCAAGCCCTCACCAGCTTCTCCCTCGCCGGGCTGGACGTCTATGCCGCCATGCCCGTCCGCATCATCGACACCATTGTCGGCTCCGTCCTCGCCTGGGCAGCCGTTACCTACCTCTGGCCGGACTGGCGTTACCTCACCCTCGAAAAAACCGCCGCCCAAACCGTCGGCGGCAACGGCGCCTACCTCAGAAAAATCCTCGACCAGCTCCAATACGGCATCGCCGACGACGTCGAATACCGCACCGTCCGCCGCCAAGCCCACGAACGCACCGCTACCCTCAGCAGCACCCTCTCCGACATGAGCAGCGAACCTAAAAAATACGGCAACAACCTGCAAAGCGGCTTCACCCTCCTCAAAACCAGCTACGCCCTGACCGGCTACATCTCCGCGCTCGGCGCATACCGCAGCGAAATGGACGGCGCGTGCAGCCCCGACTTCGTCCGCAAGTTCTACCAAAGCGGCTACCGCATCGCCGACCTGCTCGAACGCCTCCCGCAAACAAGCGAACAAGATTTTCAGACGACCCTCTCCCAAATCCGAACCAACTTGGAAGCCTTACAAACAGAAGCAGGCGACGAACGCCAAAGCCACATCCTCCACCGGCAGCTCACCCTCATCGCCAACCAGCTCGACCCCTGCTACCGAAGCCTGCACGACATTGAAGCCAGCCCGCAATCCGTGTGATATAGTGGATTAACTTTAAACCAGTACTGCGTTGCCTCGCCTTTCCCTACTATCTGTACTGCCTGCGGCTTCGTCGCCTTGTCCTGATTTAGTTAATCCACTATATTAATCGGCAGGCAAACGAAAGGTCGTCTGAAAACCCGAAACAAGGTTTTTCAGACGACCTTTTTCAATGAACCAACGCGTTTATTCCCCGCCTTCGGCAATCTGCTTAAGGTGGTACAGTGCATCCAAAGCTTCGCGGGGGGTGAGGTCGTCGGGGCGGATTTGGTTTAGGGCTTCGGCGAGTGCGTGGTGGACGAGGTTGGTTTCTTGGCTTGCGGCGGCTTGGGGGTCGATGTCCGCCGTTTCGTTTGGGCTAAACCCGCTGTATTCGTTTTCAGACGGCATCATGCTGAAGATGTCTAACTGCGGGCGGACGGCGGCGGCTTGGGCTTCGAGTTCGTCCAGATGTTTTTGGGCGGCTTTGAGGGCGCGGTTGGGCAGGCCGGCGAGTTTGGCGACGGCGATGCCGTAGCTTTTGCTGGCGGGGCCGGGTTCGATGTGGTGGAGGAAGACGATGTCTTGTCCCTGTTCGAGCGCGGAGAGGTGCATGTTGACCGCCGTTGCGTGGGCCTCGGGCAGTTTGGTCAGTTCGAAATAGTGGGTGGCGAAGAGGCTGAAGGATTTGTTTTTTTGCAGCAGGTGTTCGGCGATGGCGTGCGCGAGGGCGAGGCCGTCGAAGGTGGAGGTGCCGCGTCCGACTTCGTCCATGAGGACGA
>ERZ1699260.598-NODE-598-length-12616-cov-3.905036_pt1 | contig 12616 bp, 10 predicted proteins | sample MGYA00581519_ERZ1699260 | MGnify/ENA primary metagenome ERZ1699260 (study PRJEB42319, sample SAMD00040324) | human oral metagenome | material: saliva | host: Homo sapiens | study: EMG produced TPA metagenomics assembly of PRJDB4115 data set (Metgenomic analysis of... | reverse complement strand
GTACGGCGTTGTCTCGCCTTAGCTCAAAGAGAACGATTCTCTAAGGTGCTGAAGCACCAAGTGAATCGGTTCCGTACTATCTGTACTGTCTGCGGCTTCGTCGCCTTGTCCTGATTTAAATTTAATCCACTATAAAGCGGGCAGGGCAGTATCGGTCGTGAACATAGCTGAATGACTGATAAGGCAGGATAACCGTTTTCAGATGACCCCGGTCGTCATGAAAGTAACAAGGACAAGGTATGAGCAAACGCTGGCGCAGGCTGACGGACAACGAAATCAAAATGGCAAAGCTGATTTTTGCCGACAGCATTGATTACGCCCGCGTCAAAATCTATCAAGGCATTCCTTGCCTGCCAACCATGCAGGTTGCCGTTTCGCCCAACGGGAACATCTATTTCCCGCGCAATAATTGTCCTGACGACTTCGCCCTCGCTTCCGAGTCCCATCAAATATGGATGATTCATGAATTGACCCATGTTTGGCAGTACCAGCAAGGATTTAAAACCTGGTTGGGCGGATTGTTTTTGTTCGTCAGCGGAGGCTACCGCCGCCGCCGTGCCTATCTCTATCCCAATCTGTCTGATATTTGTCATTTCGGTATGCTGAATATGGAGCAGCAGGCGGATTTATTGGCGCATTATTACGCGTCGTGTTATCTAAAAGGCAACATATACAACGCCCAAAATCAAACCTTTCAAAAGATTTTAAAGTCGTTTATCGAAGACCCGTGCCAAAAAGAATGGCTGCCTCAATGCAGGTTTTATCGAAAAAACAAACGGACTTGAAGGCTTTTGCTGTCTGAAAGATAGTTAAAACATATGCTTTCAGACAGATAAGTCCGTTATAATAGGCAAATTAACTATCATAACCACATCAAAGGTAAATCATGCCTTGGAACATACCGATTTTTCTGACTTGGATGCGCGTTTTGCTGATTCCGGTCTTTACTTTGCTGTTTTTCCTGCCAAAAGGGTGGATTGCACCGGAAACCGTCAATTGGACTGCCGCTATCATTTTCGCACTCGCAGCCGTAACCGATTGGTTTGACGGATTTTTAGCAAGGCTTTGGAAGCAAACCTCCGATTTCGGCGCATTCCTCGATCCCGTTGCAGATAAATTGATGGTAGCGACCGCATTATTGCTGCTGGTCAGCCTTGGCCGTACTTATGTTATCTTCGCCATCATCATCATCGGCAGGGAAATTACCATTTCCGCCTTGAGGGAATGGATGGCGCAAATGGGCAGGCGCAGCAGCGTTGCCGTTGCCACGATCGGCAAATTTAAAACCGCCGCGCAAATGGTTGCCATATTTTTATTGCTCTTAGCCTCCAATCGATTTGACAATATTTTTTACCTGACAGGTAACATATTGATGTTTATCGCATCTGTATTAACCCTCTGGTCAATGTTCTATTATCTGAAAATGGCGTGGCAGGAAATCAAATAAAAAATAAAACAAACCCCTTGACGACAAGTTTTAAATCCATAATAATTGCGTCTTCTTCAGAAACAGCAGCAAGAAACAGACATTCGGCGGGAATAGCTCAGTTGGTAGAGCGCAACCTTGCCAAGGTTGAGGTCGCGAGTTCGAGACTCGTTTCCCGCTCCAAACGAATCCTGTCTTAAGTTGCTATAAAGTTTCTCCGATGCGGGAATAGCTCAGTTGGTAGAGCGCAACCTTGCCAAGGTTGAGGTCGCGAGTTCGAGACTCGTTTCCCGCTCCACAGTTTAATTTCAGATGTGCCCCATGCGGGAATAGCTCAGTTGGTAGAGCGCAACCTTGCCAAGGTTGAGGTCGCGAGTTCGAGACTCGTTTCCCGCTCCATCGTTCAGGCACATTTGGATATGCGGGAATAGCTCAGTTGGTAGAGCGCAACCTTGCCAAGGTTGAGGTCGCGAGTTCGAGACTCGTTTCCCGCTCCAGTTTGAACACTACCTGGTAGTTTGTTTGGCGAGATAGCAAAGTGGTTTATGCAGCGGATTGCAAATCCGTCTACGCCGGTTCGATTCCGACTCTCGCCTCCACTCATTTCATGGCGGGGTGGCAGAGTGTTTATGCTATAAGGGGTGCAACCCTTATATAGGCCGGTTCAAATCCGCGCCCCCGCCTCCAAATTTCAATATAAAACAGTCTGCGCCCGGGTGGTGAAATAGGTAGACACAACGGACTTAAAATCCGTCGGCCCTAAACCGGCCGTGCCGGTTCGATTCCGGCTCCGGGCACCAATAAATCTATGAATTTATTGAATAATCTAAGATTCTAAATTACCAAAAGACAGCTTATAATTCAGGCTGTCTTTTTGCTTTGTGTCCAATTTGTGTCCAACTTGTGACCTTTACACAATGTAATTGCATGAAATCAAATACCTAAGGAAAAGCCCTGAAAACCGGACAAGTTTTCAGGGCTTAATTTTATATTCTACACTTGTTTACACGCTAAGGAATTGAAAAATAAAATGTAGTTTTAAGTAATAACTGTTCTCATTGATGTAAGTCAAAAAAATATCGGGTAAACGTTCACATCTCCGCCAATCGTTACACTTCATAGAGCTAAAGTGCTATTCTGCAAAGGTAAATTTCTTCTACCTATAAATTCTATCTGACAAATTAGGAGCTTGATATGTCAACCGATGTACAGCAACGCCCTGCCGCTTGGGAAGGTTTTGTCGGCGGTAATTGGGAAACCAATGTCGACGTGCGCGATTTTATTCAGAAAAACTACACGCCTTATGAAGGCGATGCGTCTTTCCTCGCGCCTGCGACCGAGGCGACGACCAAACTGTGGGCGGACGTGATGGAAGGCATCAAAGTCGAAAACCGCACGCACGAACCTTACAAAATCGACGCGCAAGTCGTGTCCGGCATTACCAGCCATGCACCGGGCTATATCGATAAAGATTTGGAAACCATCGTCGGCCTGCAAACAGACGAGCCTCTGAAACGCTCAATCATGCCGTTCGGCGGTTTGAAAATGGTGCAAGACGCGTGCAAAGTGTACAACGTCGAGTTGAACCCTGAAGTCAGCGAAATCTTTACCAAATACCGTAAAACCCACAACCAAGGCGTGTTTGACGTTTATACGCCCGACATCCGCCGTTGCCGCAAATCCGGTGTGATCACCGGTTTGCCGGATGCTTACGGTCGTGGTCGCATCATCGGCGACTACCGCCGCGTGGCATTGTACGGTATCGACTTCTTGATGAAAGACAAACTCAACCAGTTCAACTCGCTGCAAGCCGATTTGGAAAACGGCGTGGATTTGGAAGAAGTTATCCGCCGCCGCGAAGAAATCAACGACCAATACAAAGCCTTGGGTCAAATGAAAGAAATGGCCGCCTCTTACGGCTACGACATTTCCGGCCCTGCGAAAAATGCGCAGGAAGCCATCCAATGGACTTACTTCGCCTACCTTGCCGCCGTTAAATCGCAAAACGGCGCCGCCATGTCGTTCGGCCGCGTGTCTTCGTTCTTGGACATTTACATCGAGCGCGACCTGAAAAACGGTGTGATTACCGAAACCCAAGCGCAAGAGTTTATCGACCATTTGGTGATGAAACTGCGTATGGTTCGTTTCCTGCGCACGCCCGAATACGACCAACTCTTCTCCGGCGACCCGATTTGGGCAACCGAATCCATCGGCGGTATGGGTTTGGACGGCCGCACGCTGGTAACGCGCACCAACTTCCGCGTGCTGCACACCCTGTACAACATGGGTCCGTCTCCCGAACCGAACATCACCGTGTTGTGGTCCGAACAACTGCCGCAAGGCTTTAAAGAGTTTTGCGCCAAAGTGTCCATCGACACTTCGTCCATCCAATATGAAAACGACGATTTGATGCGTCCGGACTTCAACAGCGACGACTACGCCATTGCCTGCTGCGTCAGCCCGATGGTGGTCGGCAAACAAATGCAGTTCTTCGGCGCACGCGCCAACTTGGCGAAAACCCTGCTGTACGCAATCAACGGCGGCGTGGACGAGAAATCCAAAGACCAGGTCGGCCCGAAAACCGAACCGATTATGGACGAAGTCTTGGACTACGACACTGTCTTTGCGCGCATGGACAAATTCATGGATTGGCTGGCAACCCAATACGTTACCGCGCTGAACATCATCCATTACATGCACGACAAATACAGCTACGAAGCCGCACTGATGGCGCTGCACGACCGCGACGTGAAACGTACTATGGCCTGCGGTATCGCCGGTTTGTCTGTGGCCGCCGACTCACTGTCCGCTATCAAATACGCCAAAGTCAAACCGATTCGCGACGAAAACGGTATTGCCGTCGACTTTGAAATCGAAGGCGAATATCCGCAGTTCGGTAACAACGACGACCGCGTGGACGACATTGCCTGCGACTTGGTGGAACGCTTCATGAAAAAAGTGGCAACCCACAAAACTTACCGCAACGCAACGCCGACCCAGTCCGTGTTGACCATTACCTCCAACGTTGTGTACGGCAAAAAAACCGGCAACACGCCGGACGGTCGGCGCGCCGGCGCACCGTTCGGCCCGGGTGCCAACCCGATGCACGGCCGCGATGTCAACGGTGCCGTCGCTTCGCTGACCTCCGTAGCCAAACTGCCGTTCGAGTTTGCCAAAGACGGTATTTCCTACACCTTCTCCATCGTGCCGGGCGCATTGGGCAAAGATGAAAACTCCCGCGAACGCAACCTCGCAGGCCTGATGGACGGTTACTTCCACCACGAAGAAGGAGAAGTGGAAGGCGGTCAACACCTGAACGTCAACGTATTGACCCGCGAAACGCTGGAAGACGCGATGAACAATCCGGACAAATATCCGCAACTGACCATCCGCGTGTCCGGTTACGCCGTACGCTTCAACTCGCTGACCCGCGAACAGCAGCTTGACGTGATTACCCGCACCTTTACACAAACCATGTAAAGCAAAGGGTTTACAGTAAACCAAGCCGGGGGACGGATTATCCGGAACCCGGCTTGATTTTGCCTGAAGCAATGGTTTGATAATATCAAAATCCAGTGGATTAACTTTAAATCAAGACGACCGAAGGCGGTACAATAGAGTTATCATTAAAACCCATTTACCTATTTAAAAACAGCCCATAAACTTCCCACAACAGGGAACGCAATGCCCGCATATTAATCCAATAAGAAGAACCCTCTGCAACACAAAAACAAGTTTTCAGACGACCCCAATATCCGGTACATCAGACACCATGCAGACATCTATCGCCATCAACCCCGAAACGCCCGCCCCCGCCAAAGACCTCGGACACCGCCATTACAACGGCAAAGGCATCGTCCATTCCGTAGAATCCTGCGGCGCGGTGGACGGTCCCGGATTGCGCTACGTCCTCTTCCTGCAAGGCTGCCTCATGCGCTGCCTCTACTGCCACAACCGCGACACATGGGACTTGCACACCGAACAAGCCCAAGAAATGACCGTGCCCGAAGTCATGAAGCAAGTCATGTCCTACCGACACTACCTGCGCGCCACAGGCGGCGGCGTTACCGCCACAGGCGGCGAACCGCTCCTGCAATACGAATTCGTACGCGACTGGTTCACCGCCTGCCAAGAACACGACATCCACACCTGCCTCGACAGCAACGGCTACGCCCTGCATTACGATTCGATCCTTGACGACCTGCTCGACCACACCAACCTCGTCATGCTCGATTTAAAACAAATCGACCCCGAAATCCACAAAGTCCTCGTCGGCATCCCCAACACCAAAACCCTCAAATTCGCCCACTACCTCGCCGAACGCAAACAGCCCGCCCGCGTCCGCTACGTCGTCGTGCCGGGCTATACCGACGACGACCGTTCCGCCCACCTGCTCGGCGAATTCATCGCAGACATGGACAACGTCGAAATGGTCGAACTCCTTCCTTATCACGAACTGGGCGCGCACAAATGGGCATTGTGCGGCGACACCTACAAACTCACCGGCGTACATCCGCCCCCCAAAGAAACCATCCTCAAAATCAAATCAATTTTAGAAAGCTACGGCAAAAACATTATTTATTGAGTTCAAATCCAAAAGGGTCGTCTGAAAATGAAATATTCGCTTTCAGACGACCTTTTCGCCGTTCATCCCATTTGTTGCAGCCCATTGCATCAATCAGTTACCATATAAATCTATTGTCATTTTAGACCTTCAGTCGCAATCTTTGGGCTAAGTTGAGACAACGTGGTATCGGTTCAAACTTGGATTACTAGAGCATTCTTATCTTTAAAATTTATAGTGGATTAAAATTGCAATGATACGGCGTTGCCAACGCCCTTATGTACTACCCGTACACGGCGGGCGTTGCCGCCTTGTCTCATTTTTATTTTAATCCACTATAATTGAGGAAAGAGCAGTATGATGAAAAAGTTTTTATATATGTTTTTACTTTTTATACCCTTGTCAGCCTATGCAGGGACATATCGAGTAAACAAAACAGGGCTATTGCTTCAGACAAAGCATTTGAAAAATGGAAATATACAATTCGATATATATAACCCGCGCAATTCAGGGAAAAATTCTTTGGCGCAAGGCGTGGCAAAATTAAAATCAGGGGATTCGGAAATTGATATAGATGAAGAAACGGGTCTAGGTTATGCTGTGGATGAATATATTCATGATAAAAATCAATGCTTCATATCGATACGCCTAGATGTAGAAAAGGGTAAGAAAGGCTCGTTAAAGACCTCATGTCCGAAACAAAATGAATTAAGACATCTTAATATTCCAATTTTGAAAATTAAGTAGGCGTAACCAGTGGCGGGGTTGAAAACATGCCATTTAAAAAGCTCGTCTGAAAATCATTTCAGACGAGCTTATGGTTTTGTTGATGTTTGATCTAATTGATGTTCGTTAGGCTACACATTAAATAAGTATTTTATAGTGGATTAACTTTAAACCAGTACGGCGTTGCCTCGCCTTGCCGTACTATCTGTACTGTCTGCGGCTTCGTCGCCTTGTCCTGATTTAAATTTAATCCACTATATATAGGCTAAAGTTTGCCAGTTTCAGTTCGATTCCTGATATTTCGTCATGTCGAGAACAGTGATGTCTTCATGATCGAACATATTATCCCAAATTTGCTTATACAGTTCTTTTGCGGTCATTTGTTGAGGGATTTCAAAGGCTGCATCGGTGCTGGGAAATTGATCATATAGCTTTTCTTCCGTCCAGAAATTTAAGCCAAACCTTAAACTCTCTTTAATTCTGAATCGGGTTGATATGGGTAAGTTTTGATATTCAGGATACAGATATTCTTCCACTAATTTTTTTACACTATCTCGATTTACCAAATTCATACCTGATAATCCTTCAAGTCTGTCATCGACACCTTCGTGTAATAATCCAAGAAAAATTCTTATATATTCAGGGCTGACTTTATATGTTTTGCTCATTTAAATTTACCAAAAATCGAAACTGATTTACCGGTTGGTGGGAAAGTAAGATAGGTTGAAATCCACCATTTAAAAAGGTCGTCTGAAAACCCTGTTTCAGGTTTTCAGACGACCTTTCGTCTTTATTTTTCGTTTTGTTTGTACCAGTTGATGAATTCGTCTGGTTTGACGAAGCCGAGCAAGGGGTCGCTGCGTCTGCCGTCGGCGTGGATGGCGAAAATGCCCGGCGGGCCGTAGATTCCGTATTCTTTGTAGAGTGCCTGATGTTCTGGCGTGTTGGCGGTTACGTCGATTTGGAAGAAGCGTTCCATATCGACGGCTTCATGCACTTGCGGCTGGTTGAGCGTGTAGTTTGCCATTTCTTTGCAGGAAATACACCAGTCGGCGTAGAAATCCAAAACGACGGGTTTGTCGGGGTTGGCTCTCAATGCGGCGTCCATGGCGGCTTTGAGTTCGGCGACGTCGGTGAACATTTTGCCGTGGTCGGTGGTTTTGCCTGCTTCGGACGGGGGAGACAATGTCAGGAAGTGGTGCAGGGCGGTGGTTTGTTTGTTTGCGCTTTGCCAGCCAAACCATGCGCCGCCGATGATGAGCAGGAAGCCTAAAACGGAGGCTGCGGTTTTCAGACGACCTTTTTGTTTGCCGGATTTAACTAGCAACATGACGGCAGGGACGATCATGAGCAGGGTGTAAAGCGCGACAACGAGGTAGTAGGGCAGATGCGGTGTGGCGAGGTAAACGGCAACGGCAAGCAGGATGAAGCCGAAGGCGTATTTGATGCCGTTCATCCAGTCGCCTGCTTTGGGCAGGACGTGGCCGCCGAATGTGCCGATGAGGATCAGCGGAACGCCGGTGCCGAGTGCCAAGACATACAGCGCCAGTCCGCCCAAAACGGCATCGCCGGTTTGTCCGATATAGCCCAAGGCGAATCCGAGCGGCGGGGCGACGCAGGGGCCGACGATCAGCGCGGAGAGTATGCCCATGACGAAAACGGAGAAGATTTTGCCGCCGGAGAGTTTGCTGCTTTGGTTTTGGAAATAGGATTGGACGGCGTTGGGCAGTTGAATGTTGAAGAGTCCGAACATGGAAAGCGCGAGGACGACCATCAGACCTGCGGCGGCAAGGACGACCCATGCCTGTTGCAGCCATACGGTCAGAAGCGCGCCCGTCAAGCCTGCGATGACGCCGACCAGCGTGTAGGTCAGTGCCAAACCTTGCACATACGCTACGGACAGTGCGAAGGCGCGGCCTTTGCCGGCGGTTTTATCGCCGACAATAATGCTGGAAACAATCGGTAAAAGCGGATACATACAGGCGGTAAAGCTCAAGAATACCCCTGCGGTAAAAAACGCCAACAGGTTGGCGTTTAATGTGTCCCACGATAATTTGAAGCGGCTGCTGTCGTCGTTTTGCGAGGCTTTAGGCGCGGCGGCGGGGGATGGTTTGGCGGAATCGGGTTGCAGGAAGCGGTCTTTGGCGGATATGGGTTCGTCGCTTTGCGGCTGGTACAGGCCGTTGCCATTAATCTCGAAAGACGTGTCCACGGGCGGGTAACATACGCCGGCTTCGGCACAACCTTGATAAGTCAGCGTCAGCCTGTAGGTCGGCGCGGCTTTTTTGTAAGGCCAGTTGACCTGCGCGGCGCGGTGGAACACGGTTTGTTTGCCGAAAAACTCATCTTTTTTGGCTTCGCCTTTGCTGAAAACCGGTTCTCCCAATACGCCTTCAGGCGCGGTGGCGGCGACGATTTTCGATTGGTACATATAGTAGCCGTCGGCGATTTTGAATTCGACGTTGATGCCTTTGTCGGTAACGTTCACTTGCGGCACGAACGCTTTTTCAGGCGGCAGCAAATCGTCGGCGTTTACAGCGAACGCGCTGGAACACAGGGCAAAAAAGGCGGTAAAGAAGTAAAGGAGTTTTTTCATGGCGTCTTCTCAGTGGAAGGGTTGAACAGGCGCATTATAAACGCAGCAGCCGTTTATAGGCCTTAATTTATATTAAAAGCAGCGATTGTTTTTTATAGTGGATTAACTTTAAACCAGTACGGCGTTGCCTCGCCTTAGCTCAAAGAGAACGATTCTCTAAGGTGCTGAAGCACCAAGTGAATCGGTTCCGTACTATCTGTACTGTCTGCGGCTTCGTCACCTTGTCCTGATTTAAAGTTAATCCACTATATCGTTGCGAGGGGGGATTATCGGGCTGCTTGATAGATGATGCCCGTCGGATTGTCTCTTTTTCATAGCCGATTGGAACGGGAAAGGTCGTCTGAAAACGGATTTTCCGGTTTTCAGACGACCTTTCCAATTTTTTGCTTGTTTAAGGATAAGCAATATAGGCGTAAGCCGAGTGGTTGTGTATCGACTCGAAGTTTTCGCTTTCGACGATGAAGCTTTCAATACGTCCGTCGGCAATCAGCGCGGTTGCTACGTCGCGCACCATGTCTTCTACGAATTTCGGGTTTTCATAGGCTTTTTCGGTAACGTATTTTTCATCGGGGCGTTTGAGCAGGCCGTAAAGCTGGCAGCTTGCCTGCGCTTCCACGCAGTCGATGATTTCCTCGATGCCGACTTCGGCGTTGGCGGTCAGGCTGACGGTAACGTGCGAGCGTTGGTTGTGCGCGCCGTATTGGGAAATTTCTTTGGAACACGGACACAAAGAGGTTACGGGCACCATGACTTTCAAATTATGGCTGTATGCGCCGTTTTTGATTTCGCCTGTCAGGGTAACGTCATAGTCCAGCAGAGATTGGATGCCGGAAACAGGGGCGGATTTTTTGCGGAAGAAGGGGAAGGAAACGCTGATTTTGCCGGAATGGGAGTCTAAAAGCGCAACCATTTCGGCAGTCAGTTTGTGCAGCCTGTCGAAATCCAAAGCCTCGGTTTGTTGTTCCATCAACGCCACGAAGCGCGACATATGCGTGCCTTTTTGGTCGGCGGGCAGGAAAACCGTCATGGTCAGGCGGGCGACGGTGGATTGGCTGCCTTCGGCGGTATTCAAAGTAATCGGAAAGCGCAGGTCTTTGATACCGACCTGGTTAATCGGCAGATTGCGTAAATCTCGGCTGGATTGCACGTCTGCAATGGCGTTCATGCGTTGTTTGTCCTTAATTGTCGGATTGTTGGGGTGTGTGTCGTTTGGAAACGGATTCATGCCGTCCGTTTTGCAAATGCGAGATTATATCACTTGCAAACCGTGTCCGCATTGATTGTTTCTATTTTTCGGATAGTGATAAAATCCTGAATTATTCATATCTTTACAAGGTTGAACCGAGATGAAATTCGCCACCAAAGTCATCCATTCCAGCTACGATTGCGACGAACACAACCGCGCGCTGATGCCGCCGATTTATCAGAACAGTATGTTCGCGCTGCACGAAATCGGCGAGCAGGTTCCCTACCGCTATTCGCGCCTGAGCAATCCGACCCGTCAGGTTTTGGAAGATACGGTTGCCGATTTGGAACGCGGGGCGGCGGGTTTTGCCTTTGCCAGCTGTATGGCAGGCATTGATGCCGTGTGGCGTACCTTCCTGCGACCAGGCGATACCATCGTCGCCGTTGCCGATATTTACGGCGGCGCGTATGACTTGTTGGTTGACGTCTATAAAGAGTGGGGCGTGAACGTTGTCTTTGCCGATTTGGGCAACCCCAACCGCTTGGACGAACTGCTTGCCGCGCACAAGGTGAAACTGGTTTGGCTGGAAACGCCGTCCAATCCGCTTTTGCGGCTAGTGGACATCAAAGCGCTTGCCGCCAAAGCCCACGCAGCCGGCGCGTTGGTCGGCATCGACAACACCTTCGCCACGCCGTATCTGCAACAGCCGCTGGAAATGGGCTGCGACATCGTGTTCCACTCCGCCACCAAATACCTTTGCGGACACTCCGACGTATTGATGGGCATCGTTGCTGTCAAAACCAAAGAACTGGCAAAACCGTTGCACGACATGATGGTGCATACCGGCGCGATTGCCGGCCCGATGGATTGCTGGCTGGTGTTGCGCGGCATCAAAACGCTCGCCTTGCGCATGGAGGCGCACTGCAAAAACGCGCTCGACATCGCCTGCCGCCTCGAAGCCCATCCTGCCGTGGAAAAAGTGTTCTACCCCGGCCTGCCGTCGCACGAACATTACGAACTGGCGAAAACCCAAATGCCCAAAGGCATAGGCGGCGTGGTAACGGTTTATTTGAAAAACGACACGCGCGAAGCGGCAAACAGCGTGATTAAAAACATGAAATTGGTCAAAATGGCGTCCAGCCTCGGCGGCGTCGAAAGTCTGGTCAACCATTGCTATTCCCAGTCCCACAGTGGCGTGCCGCATGATGTGAAAATGGAAATGGGCATCAAAGTCGGCCTGCTGCGCTTCTCCATCGGTATTGAAGACGCGGATGATATTTGGAACGATATTTCCAAGGCCTTGGATACGACGCTGTAAAGACAAATAGGTCGTCTGAAAAGTGCATGGCAGGTTTTGCTAGAGCGGTTTCAGACGACCTTTTAGCTGACCTCACGTTAGAAAGGCAAAATCATGAAAACCCTGATCTCCACCCTTATGACCGCAATCATTCTGACCGCCTGTACTTCGCCTGCTGAAAAACCGCAGCCGTCCCAACCTGTCACGTCGTCTGAAAAACCATCCGAACCGCGTCAAGCGTCAACGCCGGCTTTGGCAGCGAAATGGTTTGTGGTTTCTTTCGGCAAATTCACCGAAAAAGATTTGGCGGGCAGAACCGCTTTTTTGGATTTGAGCAAAATGCCCAAGGCTCATGGCAAGATGGGTTGCAATCATTTGACGCTTCAAGCGCAGGAAGTCGGAGCGGGCAAAATTGATTTTGGTCCGATTGCCACGACGATGATGCTGTGTGAAGACATGAAGCTGGAAGAGGCTTTCTTGAACATGAAAAGCGTGTGGAACTATCGTTTCGACGGCAATGATTTGATTTTGGAGCAAAACGGCAAAACCATGCGCCTGCGCCGTCAGCCGTAAATTTTGAGTTTCAGTTCCGCTTAAAGGTCGTCTGAAAACCGGGCAATCAGGTTTTCAGACGACCTTTCGTCAAGCGAACGGGTATAATATAGTGGATTAAATTTAAATCAGGACAAGGCGACGAAGCCGCAGACAGTACAGATAGTACGGAACCGATTCACTTGGTGCTTCAGCACCTTAGAGAATCGTTCTCTTTGAGCTAAGGCGAGGCAACGCCGTACTGGTTTAAAGTTAATCCACTATATAAT
>ERZ1699260.584-NODE-584-length-12957-cov-3.263055_pt1 | contig 12957 bp, 10 predicted proteins | sample MGYA00581519_ERZ1699260 | MGnify/ENA primary metagenome ERZ1699260 (study PRJEB42319, sample SAMD00040324) | human oral metagenome | material: saliva | host: Homo sapiens | study: EMG produced TPA metagenomics assembly of PRJDB4115 data set (Metgenomic analysis of... | reverse complement strand
GGCCAGAGCAGCGCCCTTCACCGACGGGACCAGGCCGATAGCTCGCTCCAGGTCGGAGGCACTGGCACCCGGGGCCAGGTTGATCGCGTAGTTCATCTCGTCGTCGTTCGTGCGGGGAGACGAGATGAGGCCGTCGGTGGGTTCGTCGGCGCGGGCGGGCGGGGCCACCGCCGTCGCAACGCCCATGGACAGGGCGAGCGCGGCGACGACTCCGATGCGTGCGGCGGTGCGGCGCATTGTTCCTCGGCTTTCGGTTGGTACTGCGTCGTGCAGGTCTGCATCTGCGGGCAGCACCATCATCCTAGGATTTGCCGGTAACAACAAAATGTAGGCTGCCCTAAGCTCACAATATAATTCCGCCACAATATCGCACGCGATTCCACAACATGAGTGACACGATCACACGAATTAAGACGAACGAGCTAGATGCTGTCGGGGATTGCATGCGACGTCGCTCAGAAAACACCATCTCAGCACGGGAACAGAGGCGAACTCGGGAACACAAGAGGCGGGGAGCGCACGCACTCCCCGCCTCGTTGACTCCAGAACAGTGTCGTCTACGCCAGACCAGCATCCAACGCCAGCAGATGATCCACCGTCTGCGGACGGACGAACCAGCGCGCGGTTCCGTCCTCGACGGCGAGAACGCCGGGCTTCGTCAGCATGTTGTAGTTGGATGCCATCGAGTAGCCGTACGCGCCGACGGCGGGCACGGCCAGCAGGTCGCCACCCGCAATGTCGGCCGGTAGGTCGATGTCGCGGATGATGATGTCGCCGCTCTCGCAGTGCTTGCCGACGATGCGGCAGCGCGCCAGGGACGAGGCCTGCGCCGGATCCCGGTTCGCGAGCGTCGCCGTGTAGGTCGCGTCATAGAGAACAGGACGGATGTTATCCGACATGCCGCCGTCGATGGCCACATAGCGGCGCACTCCCCCGTCTTCCAGGGAAACGTCCTTGACGACGCCAACGCGGTAGAGCATGACCATCGAGGGACCTGCGATGGAGCGGCCGGGTTCGACGGACACGTGCGGGATCGGCAGGCCGTGGTGGGCGCAGCGCTCGCGCACCACGGTAGCCAGGGCACGTGCGACCTCAACCGGGGAGGTAGGGATCGGATCCTGGCCCGTGTAGGCGATGCCAACTCCGCCACCCAGGTCAATCGCGGGGACGTCCAGGCCCAGCTCGCCGCTCACGCGCGCCGCGAAATCAACGACGATGCGCGCGGCCTCGACGAAGGCCTCAGTCCCGAAGATCTGGGACCCGATATGGCTATGCAGCCCGCGGAAGTCCAGGTGAGGCGCATCCTTGATCGCGGCCACGGCCTCGTACGCCTGGCCGGTGGCCAGGGACAAGCCGAACTTCTGGTCCTCGTGGGCGGTCGCGATGTACTCGTTGCCTCCCGCGTGGATGCCGGACTTCAGGCGCACCATGACGGGCGCGACGACGCCGAGATCAGCGGCGATGCGCTCGATCTGGCGGACCTCGTCCATCGAGTCAATGAAGATGCGGTGAATGCCGGCCTCAAGGGCAAGGCGGATCTCCGCATCCGACTTGTTGTTGCCGTGCAGGCCGATGCGCGAGGGATCCACGCCGGCGCGCAGGGCGAGGGTCAGCTCGCCGAGCGAGGCGGTGTCGATCCCCAGGCCCTCGGCCGCGACCAGGCGCGCGACGTCGGCGCTCAGGAACGCTTTGCCGGCGTAGAAGGCGTCACCACCGTTCATTCCGTAGCCATCCCAGAATTCCTCGGCCATCGCCGACGCCCACACGCGGGCGCGCCCCCGCATGGCCTCGACGTCGAGCACGAAGGTCGGCGTGCCGAAGTCGGCGGCGACGCTGGTCAGGTCGACGCCTCCCACGCGCAGCACGCCATCCACCCGGGTCGCGCTCCACGGCCACAGGTCGGGGCGCTCATCGGGGGTCGGGCACGTCAGGGTAACCGCCTCGCTCACCAGGTCACATCCTTTCGGGGGCGCTCACGCCGAGCAGGCCGAGGCCGGTGCGCAGCACCTGGGTGACCGCGTCGTTGAGCCAGAGGCGGGCGACGTGGCCGGACTCGACCGGGTCGTCGCCGCGAGGCGTCACGCGGCACTGGCCGTACCAGGCGTGGTAGGTGGCAGCCAGGGACTCCAGGTAGCGGGCGATGCGGTGCGGCTCGCGCAGCTCCGTGGCCTGTGCGACCTGCGCAGGGAACTGAGCGAGGGCGGCCAGCAGGGCCTCGTCGGCCTCGGTGTCCAGGGCGGCCGGATCGAAGCCAGCGTCGCGAGTGACTCCGTGCGCGGCCGCGTTGCGGGCAACGTTGCAGGTGCGCACGTGCGCGTACTGCACGTAGTAGACCGGGTTGTCGTTGGAGTGCTGCGAGAGCAGGTCCAGGTCGATGTCGACCTGCGTATCCATGGACACGCGCACGAGGGCGTAGCGCGCGGCGTCCACGCCCACGGCGTCGACGAGGTCGTCGAGGGTGACGATGGTGCCGGCGCGCTTGGACATGCGCACGGGCTCGCCATCCTTGACCAGGTTGACAAGCTGGCCGATGAGGATCTGCAGGTTCTCGCCCGGCTTGTCACCGAAGGCAGCGCACATGGCCATCATGCGGCCGATGTAGCCGTGGTGGTCAGCGCCCAGCAGGTAGATGGCCGCATCCGCGCCGCGCTCACGCTTGTTCAGGTAGTAGGCGACGTCGCCCGCGAAGTACGCGGCCTGGCCGTCCGACTTAATGAGGACGCGGTCCTTGTCGTCGCCGTAGGCGGTCGTGCGCAGCCACACCGCGCCGCCCTCATCGAAGATCACGCCGCGCTTGCGCAGGCGCTCAATCGCCTCGGCCACCGCACCGGAGTTGTGCAGGGAGTCCTCGTGGAAGAAGACGTCAAAGTCGGCGCGGAAGGAATGCAGGCGCTCCTTGATTTCAGCGAACATCAGCTCGACGCCGCGGGCCCGGAAAACCTCGATGGCCTCGTCCTCGGGCAGCGTGATCGGATCGGGTTCACCGGCGGCGCGCACGTCGGCGCGGACCTGGTCGGCGATATCGGCGATGTACTGGCCGCCGTAGCCATCCTCGGGGACCTCGCGGCCCATGGCACGCGCGTAAAGCGAGTGGGAGAAGCGGTCGATCTGCGAGCCGTGGTCGTTGAAGTAGTACTCGCGGGTCACGGCAGCACCGGAGGCAGCCATGAGGCGCGCCAGAGAGTCACCGACGGCGGCCCAGCGGGCACCGCCCAGGTGCACGGGACCGGTCGGATTCGCGGACACGTACTCGAGGTTGATGGAACGACCCGCGAGCGTCGCGTTACAACCATACTCAGCCCCGGCCTCGACGATAGTGCGGGCGAGTTCGCCGGCTGCCCCCGCGCCCAGGCGGATGTTGATGAAGCCGGGGCCCGCGACCTCGACGGAATCGATGCCGTCGGCGGCGGCGAGAGCGTCCGCGAGGATCTGCGCAAACTCGCGCGGTGCCATACCAGCCTTCTTGCCGAGCTGCATGGCGACGTTGGTCGCCCAGTCGCCGTGCTCGCGCACGCGCGGGCGCTCCACGGTCACGGGGTCGGGGACCAGCGAAGGGTAGATCGAAATGCGACCGGCGGCAGCAGCGTCCAGCAGGGTCGCGCGGATGAGAGTAGCAAGTTCTTCAGGAGTCACCCCTTTAGCCTACGGGGTTTTGCCTCGTCACCGCTCACCTATACGCGGCGTGCGTATGAAAACCTGGCCACACGAGGCCCGCCCGGGCGGCTTTCGTCCCGTGACCGGGCGCGAGTGGCGAGTAAGATTTCGGGTAGCCGAACATTTCCTATCTGCAGTGAGGTTTCCCGTGAACGCCACGGACACCGAGCATCGCCATAAGCTCATCCCTCTCCTCGGCCCCGCCTTCGTCGCGGCCGTCGCCTACGTCGACCCCGGAAACGTCGCAGCCAACATCACGGCCGGCGCACGCTACGGGTACCTGCTCGTGTGGGTCCTGGTAGCTTCGAACATCTTCGCGATGGTCGTCCAATATCTGTCCGCCAAGCTCGGCCTCGTCACCGGCCGATCCCTGCCCGCCCTCCTAGGTGATCGCATGTCCAAACCCGGACGCATCGCCTTTTGGATCCAAGCGGAGATCGTGGCCGCAGCGACCGACCTGGCCGAAGTCATCGGCGGCGCGCTCGCCCTCCACCTCCTCTTCGGGATCTCACTGCTGTGGGGCGGCGTCATCATCGGTGCCGTGTCCATGGCGCTTCTCGTCGTCCAAGGCGAAGGCAAACAGCGCCAGTTCGAAACAATCATCGTCGGCCTACTGATCGTCATCACGCTCGGATTCCTCGCAGGTCTGTTCGTCGCACCGCCCAGCCCCTCGGGCATGCTCGGCGGACTCCTCCCCCGCTTCCAGGGCACAGACTCGGTCCTCGTGGCCGCATCCATGCTCGGCGCGACGGTCATGCCGCACGCCGTCTACCTGCACTCCTCGCTGGTCAACGACCACGAGGCCGACGAACTTGGCCCCTCCACCGCAGATTCACGCCACTCCACCGGCCACCTGTCGCGCCTCCTGCGCGCGACCCGCATCGACATCTACTGGGCGCTGAGCATCGCCGGCCTGGTCAACATCGGGCTGCTGCTCCTGGCAGCCGCCGCACTGGCCGGGCAGAGCGGCACCGACACCATCGAGGGCGCGCACGCCGCGATCTCCTCCACGCTCGGCCCCATCGTGGGCACTGTCTTCGCGGTGGGCCTACTAGCCTCGGGCCTGGCCTCGACGTCGGTGGGTGCCTACGCGGGCAGCGAGATCATGAACGGCCTGCTCCACATCCGCGTCCCCATCCTCGTGCGCCGCCTCATCTCCCTGATCCCGGCCCTGATCATCCTGGGCGCGGGCGCGGAACCCACGTGGGCGCTCGTCGTCTCGCAGGTCGCCCTATCGTTCGGTATCCCCTTCGCGATCATTCCGCTCATGCACTTGACCGCATCACGCGACGTCATGGGCGAGTACGCCAACACCCGCACCCTGCGCGCGACCGGTTTCCTCATCGCAGCCGTTATCGTTGCGCTCAACCTGTTCCTCGTCTACCTCACCTTCACCGGTCAGGGCTAAACCTTCACCGGTCAGGACTCAGAGGACGAGGCCGGGGCCGGGGAAGCGGAAACGAGGCATGCGAAGCGGGGCCGGCGATCCACCGGCCCCGCTTCGCATGCAGCAGGCAATCAGGCGCGCACGGAACGCTCGTACGCGGCCATCAGATCGATGCGACGCTGGTGGCGCTCATCCCCGCTGAAAGGAGTCTCGAGGAAGGCATCGATGAGAGCGATGGCCTCGTCGTCGCTGTGCTGGCGGGCACCGACAGCCATCATGTTCGCATCGTTGTGCTCGCGGGCCAGGCGCGCGGTCGCGTCCGACCAGACGAGGGCGGCGCGCACGCCTTCCACGCAGTTGGCGGCCATCTGCTCACCGTTGCCAGAGCCACCGACAACGACGCCGAGGCTGCCGGGTTCACTGACCACAGCCTTGGCCGCCTCGATACAGAACGGCGGGTAGTCGTCGAGCGCGTCGTAGACGCGCGCGCCATGGTCGACGACGTCATGACCGGCCTCGCGCAGGTGGGCGACCACCTTTTCCTTCAACTCAAAACCGGCGTGATCAGTGGCAATATGGACGCGCATGGAATCCTCCTGAGGGGTTCACGGACAAGCAACGCCCACTAGTATGGCACACCTCACCGTTACGCGCGTACGTTTGAACCCTGCTAAACTAGCGGCGCTGCCCCGATAGCTCAGCGGATAGAGCGCTTGCCTCCGGTGCAAGAGGTCGCAGGTTCGAGTCCTGTTCGGGGCGCCACGCATACCCGGATCCGCGCCAACGCCACGCCGACGCGGTATCCCGGTCGCCGCCATTCACGCGCCCACCGCGTGCCCGCACCGATGCACCTGCCTGCCCCCGCCTCGTCGATTCCACCCGTTCATCCACCCGCCCCCGCCTCATCGATGAGGCCACTCCCACCTCGGACAACGTTCCCCACCACGCGGCCACCGCATAAAATAAAGAGCGTCTCTATCGTCTACCAAGGAATGGCCAATGACCTACCCATGGTGGAGTCTGCTCCCCTTCGTTGCGATGCTCGCGTGTATCGCGCTCTTGCCCATCATCCCGAAGACCGCACACTGGTGGGAAAAGGAATGCTCCCAGCTCTCCGTCGCGCTCGCTCTCGGCGTGCCGACGACGGTCTGGATGTTCATGAGGGCGGGCACGGGTCCGCTCATCTCCACGGGCGTGGAGTACGTGCAGTTCATCGCGCTGCTCTTCGCGCTGTTCGTGGTCTCCGGCGGCATTCACCTGGCCGGTGATATCAAGGCGACCCCGCGCAACAACACGATCTTCCTGGCGATCGGCGGCCTGCTGGCCTCGTTTATCGGGACGACGGGAGCGGCCATGCTGCTGATCCGCCCGCTCCTGGAGACGAACAAGGAACGTAAGCACCGCGTGCACACAGTCCTGTTCACGATCTTCATTGTGGCGAACTGTGGCGGCATACTGACTCCGCTCGGCGACCCGCCGCTGTTCCTCGGCTACCTGCACGGCGTGCCGTTCGCGTGGACGTTCGCGCTGTGGAAGGAGTGGCTGTTTACTCTGGCGCTGCTGCTCCTCACGTACTACTCGATTGACCGCGTGCGCTACGCGTCCGAGGACACCGCCTCCATCGAGGCCGACGACCGCGAGGTCAAGCCCCTGCGTCTGCACGGAAAGATCAACCTGCTGTTCTTCGCGATCATCATCCTGTCCGTCGCTTTTGCTCCGTCCTGGGACGGCGAGGCGCTGGCCGAGGGCCACGTCCACTCGTGGGTTGACCTGGTACCGTGGCGCGAAGTCATCATGTTCGCGGTCGCGGGCCTGTCCTACAAGCTGTCAGACAAGAAAGTGCGCTTCGAGGAGAACGCGTTCACGTGGGGCCCGATCATGGAGGTCGCGACCCTGTTCATCGGCATCTTCTCGACGATGGCGCCGGCGCTGCGCTACCTGGAGCAGATCGCCCCGTCGCTGCCGCTGACCCGCATGACGTACTTCGTGTTCACGGGCGGCCTGTCCTCGATCCTGGATAACGCCCCGACGTACATGACGTTCTTCGAGATGGCGAAGGCATCCGGCGGCGAGGGAACCCTGATCGCGGGCGTGCCCGAGTACTACCTGATTCCGATTTCGCTGGGTGCCGTGTTCTGTGGCGCGATCACGTACATCGGTAACGGCCCGAACTTTATGGTCAAGTCGGTCGCCGAGTCTGACGGCGTGCCCATGCCGTCGTTTGGCCGCTACATCGGCTACGCGTTCACGCTGCTGGTGCCCGTCCTGGCCGCCATGGCGATGATCTTCGTGGGCGAGTCCTGGCTCGTTCGAGGCCTCGGCATCGCCCTGGCCGCTGGCCTGGTGTTCCTCGCGCTCGTGCGCATCCGTCGCGCGGGGTTGGACGAGGCCGTGGCCGACTTCAGCGGCAACGAGTAAGCCAGTGGTCCTAACGGACGTGTTGAGTGAGGGGGCGGAGCCGCGTGGCTCCGCCCCCCCTCTGCATATACGTGACGCGCCTAGGCGGACTCATCCTCGTTGTTGTCCCCCGTCCATGGTTCACTGAAAGGATCGGGGTACTGGGGGTACCAGTCGTCGGGGAATCGAAGTGGCGTCAATCCTGCGACCATCACCGCAGCGGTGACGTACGTGAGGACGTTCAGGCCAAACAGCGCCCTGTCGGAGGCACCCCAGGAAGCGGCCGCTTTGACGTAGAGAACCAAGTAGGACAGGCAGATGAGGGCCGGAATACAGACCGCGCGAGCGTTCTTGCTGACTTGGCTGGTGATGTCCGCGTTGCGCCACGCGACCCCGATCCAGGAGTCCGACCTCGTCTCAACGAGGAGCAGCCCGACGAGGAGGACCCACAGGCCGGCCAGGCACAGCGCGATCACGATGGTGTCATTCATGGGTTACTCCGCTCCCCGCCTCGCGATGCCCCTGAGCGGCCCGACGGATGCTCCGGCGGCTCGGCCCGCGCCACGCAACCGGAGCATCCGGCGCGGAAAGGAGCGGTCACGGGAGCACGGGTCAATCCCTCGGCATCGGGTGCGCTCCAACGCCCGGAGCTGGAGGCTGTGTCCACAGGCCGCGCTGGTCGAGGAAGTCGCGTACGAAGGAGGGACGGTCGGTGATGATGCCGTCGACACCGACTTCGAGGAGCCGCAGAATGTCGGCCACCGTGTTGATGGTCCACACGTGCACGGCCAGTCCCAGGGTGTGAGCGGTGGCCACGAAACGCTCGTCAACAACGCGGATGGGCCCCTGGTACATGGGCACCTGGGCGGCGATGACACCCTGGCGCGGGCCGGGCACGTGCCACCAGGCGGGGTTCGTGGCGCTCTTTGCGGCACCCACGAGGCGCACCACGGCCTCGGTGCCCAGCGACGTTGCGACGGCGCGGGCGGGGTCGGAGGCAGCCATGTCGCGCACGGCACGCAGGCGCGGTTCTGAGAAGGAGGCGACCAGGACGCGGCCGGCGGCACCATGTTCGGCAACGACGTCCAAGAGCGGTCCCTCGACACCCGGTTCCTTCACGTCGATGTTGAGGTACATGTCCGGGAAGGCCTCCAGGACCTGCGCAAGAAGCGGCATGGGTTCACCCGAGTCGCGGTGGCGCAGCGCGGACAATTCCCGCCACGTCATGTCGTTGATCGCGCCGGTGCCGTCGTAGCAACGATCCACGGTTTCGTCGTGGCAGATCACGACTGCGCCGTCCGCGCTCAGGTGCGCGTCGGTTTCGATGTGGCGAAGCCCGGACGCGTAGGCGTGGGTGAAGGCAGCCATCGTGTTCTCAGGGGCCTCCTCGCCGCCGCCACGGTGGGCGAAGACGATGGGTCCCTGACGCATGGTCACGGGCATCATGAGCATGGCTCCTGTCCGAGGTAAATGGCCTTGTGTTCGGCCATCCAGGATTCCGGGTCCACTGGAGTGTCGGAGGCGTCGTGGATTTCGAAGTGCAGGTGAGGGCCGGTCGACCAGCCGTTGCTTCCGACGGCACCGATAACCTGGCCGGCGGTGACGGTGTCACCGAGCTTGACCGTAATTTTGTTCATGTACTGGTGTAGGTAGGCCGAGTGGAAGACGGTACCGTCGGGCAAGGTGTGCCTGATCTGCACGTAGGCACCCGCGTGGGAGTTCTCGGCGAGTTCTTCGACCACGCCGCCGTAGACAGCAGTGATGGGCGTGTCCATGGGTGCCGCCATGTCAATGCCCTCGTGGGCCAGGAGCTGACCGGAAACAGGCGAGATACGCATCGTGAAGGGCGACGTAATCGTGTAGCTTCCCTCGGCCAGCGGCCAGTAGACCGTGTCGGCCAGGACCTTCACGTGGCGGTTGCCGTCGGCACCAGCACCGGCTTTGCAACCGGTGACTGTGACGGGTGCTTTGGCCTTCGCACGCGTGTTGGCAGTGAGTGTGGCGTCGAGTGAGATCGCCTCGGGCAGGACCTGGGAGGAGGCCCAGCTGCCGCGGCCCGTGGAGGAGCCGAAGACACGCACAGGCACTGTCAGGGAGGAGTCGGATCCGACGCGGCCCGTCATCGGGACCACGATTGTTGAACCCGCCAGGCCGACAACGAGGAGTGTGCGCAGCAGGTAGCCGACGGGATGGACGTTGCGCTCCGGTGTTTCTTCCGACGAGGCATCCTCATCATCGTCGAAAAATGTTTCTTTCTCGGGAAACGCCGCGTCGTATTCGTAGGCGATCTGATCGAAGCTGAGCCTTGGGCGCCGCTCGACGGACGAGGGGATCTGTTCAACGGACTGAGGAAGCAACTCGACAGATGGAGGGAGCCGCTCAATGGGCTGAGGAAGTAGCTCAACAGATGGAGGAAGCGCCGACTCAAAGCTTGGTTGGCGAGGCGTGTAGGCGCGCGGCGGAGGAGCTACTCGCTGCACGGGTTCAGGGGCTACTGGTTGCACGGGTTCCGGGGCCACTGGCTGCATGGGCGTCGGTGCCACATCGGCTGGGATCTCGGCGGTGGTGTATTTTTCCTCATCACCTGCCCGAGATCGCGCGGCGCGCAGCTGCGACCGCTTGGGCAGCGGGCACTCCATGTTGCTCACGCTATTCCCCTCTCGTTTTCTGACCGTTCCACTGTAGCAATGCCCGCACGGGCGGCGCCAGGCGCTTCGCCATTAGGGTCGCTGGAGGGCGTCGCGGACTTCGCCGACCAGAAGTTCCAGGATATCCTCCAAGAAGAGGATACCGACGAGGACGCCCTCGTCGCGCACGAGCGCACAGTGCACGCCGGTGCGTTGCATGTGGCGCAGTGCGTCTTCAACCTGGTCGGAGGAGGCGACGGCCTCGAGGCGGCGGATGCGCCACGGGGTAATCGGCTGGGTGCGTTCCTCGCCGGAGGCGTACAGAACATCCTTGAGGTGGACATAGCCGGCGATGGCGCCGTCCTCGCCTGCAATCGGGAAGCGCGAGTAGCCGGTATGAGCGACTCTTTCCTCCACGTCGGCGGGGGTAGCACCCGCAGGGAGGACGACGAGGTCAGCCAGGGGCACCATCGCCGAACCCGCGGTTTCTTCTGAGAATTCCAGGGTGCCGCTGAGCAGCCCCAGTTCGTCGGTGAGGACACCCTCGGCCTGGGATGCGACGACGATGGAGGCGACCTCCTCGATCGTGTAGGAGGCCGAAATCTCCGAGCGAGGCTCATAACCCGACAAACGGACGAACCAGTTCGCGAAATGGTCCATGGCCTCGATGATGGGGCGCAGGACGTGGCCCAGGCGCACGAGGATGGGGGCCAGGATGAGGAGCATCCGTACCGGCGCGGCGATCGAGATATTCTTCGGGACCATTTCTCCGAAGACGACGTGACAGAACAACACGATGATGAGGGCTGCTGCGAATCCGATGACGTGGCTGGTCGCCTCGGGAGCGCCCAGGCGTTCCAGCGGCGACTCGACGAGGTGCGCAATCGCAGGTTCGGCGACGACGCCCAGCGTCGTGGAGGCGACCGTGACGCCCAGCTGGCAGATGGCAAGCATGAGGGAGACGTGTTGCAGCGCGTAGAGCGCATCTCGTGTACCGCGCGCGCCTTCGTCGGCGAGCGGCTCAACCTGCGAGCGCCGCGTTGAGGTGACCGCAAACTCGCCGGCCACGAAGAACGCGTTGACCGCCAGCAGCGCGACGGTGATAGCAATGCCCATTCCGGCGCTCATGCCTCCACCTCCGGTTCGTCAACGGGCGCGGGGGTGATCGCGACCTGCGCAACCCTGCGGCCCTGCATCTGGGTGACCTCGATGCCGACACCGTCAACGCTCACGCGCGAGCCGACGGACGGGATGTCGCCCAGCTCGTTCATGACGAGGCCGCCGATCGTGTCGTAGGGGCCGTCCTCGGGAAGGTTGATGTCTGTGCGACGTGCGAGTTCGTCGGGACGCAGCGTCCCGGGCACAAGGAAGGTCCCGTCGGGGCGCGGGCGGATGCCCAGACGCCGCTGATCGTGCTCGTCGGAGACCTCGCCGACGATTTCTTCGACGACGTCTTCGAGGGTGACAATGCCGGACACGCCGCCGTATTCGTCGACGACGACGGCCATCTGCAACCCCTCGTCGCGCAGTTGGACCATGAGCGGGCCAATCGGCACCGTCTCGGGAACGGTGGGCGCGTCGGTCATGAGGGAGGAGGAGATGACGGGCACGTCGGCGCGGCGCTCGGCGGGCACGGCAACCGCGCGACGCAGGGAGACCAGGCCGAGGATGTCATCGGAGTCATCGCCGATCACGGGGAATCGGGAGTGACCGGTTTCGTGAGCGAGGTCCAGCACGTCCTGGGCGCTGTCGCGCTCGCCGAGGGTGTGCAGACGCCCGCGGTCGGTCATAACGTCGGCGGCGCTGAGCGTGCTCATGCGGATTGTGTTGACGAACAGGTCGGCCGTGGACGTGTCGAAGGTACCTTCTTCGACGGAGTGCTCGACGAGGGCCGCCAGCTCGGATGCGGAACGCGCCGACGAAATCTCTTCCTGCGGCTCGATGCCCATGCGGGCGAGCACCCAGTTCGCGGTGCCACCCAGTACCCAGATAATGGGGCGAGCGATCACGGTGAAGGCCATCTGGAAGGGGACGACACGCACGGCGGTGGCCATCGGGTGGGCCAGCGCGAGGTTCTTGGGGACAAGCTCACCAAAGAGCATCGAGAAGACGTTAATGAACGCGGCGGCGACGAAGGCCGCGATGCCGGTGGCCAGGCCCCAGGCCAGCCCGGCAGCGCCGAGCCATCCCACCAGCAGGTCCGCCAGCGCGGACTGCGTCGTGTAGCCGAGCAGGATCGTGGTCAGCGTGATGCCCACCTGGGCACCCGACAGCTGGGTGGACAGGGTACGGGTGGCGCGCAGGACGGATGCGGCTCCTCGATCCCCCTCGTCCGCCTTCTTGTCAAGGACGGCCTGGTCCACAGCGACAAGCGAGAATTCGGCGGAGACGAAGACGAAGGTGCCGGCGGTAAGAAGGACGCCGAGGAGGAGCATAAGGACGGTCGTCATCGCTGCCTCCTCTCGACGAGGCCGGGGCGAGCCACGGGTACACGCGCGGGCAGGGGGCGGGAAAGAGCGGCAGAAAAGCCGACAGTGTCGCAGTCCATGATGCATCCAGTTTAGCGGCCCCGGGCTTTCCTCCCCGCGTGCGCGTCCACACACCGTCGCTCTGTGTCAACACTCTCCCTATACCGGACCAAAGGCCCTTGAAATGATCGCCAAGTGTCTCCCACGTCTCGTGAAGGTTGTCACGTAGCGGTAGAATCTGTCGGGTATGGTCGCCGCGATACAAGTCCGTACGCGCGGCGTGACTCAAACGGAGGAATACGTGCCGACCCACACAGTTTCCCAGCCCGACCCGCAGTGGTACCTCGCAAAGATGCGCGACCTGTACGAACGCGCTCCGCAGCTCCTCGATCCGTCGATGCGCGCCTACTTTGCGACCGAGACC
>ERZ1699260.582-NODE-582-length-13025-cov-3.779423_pt1 | contig 13025 bp, 8 predicted proteins | sample MGYA00581519_ERZ1699260 | MGnify/ENA primary metagenome ERZ1699260 (study PRJEB42319, sample SAMD00040324) | human oral metagenome | material: saliva | host: Homo sapiens | study: EMG produced TPA metagenomics assembly of PRJDB4115 data set (Metgenomic analysis of... | reverse complement strand
GGATTAGACTTGCTCTTGGAGGAAAATTTGCCCCAGCTCCTGCTGGAACGCTACCAGCTAGTGAGCAGAGTGGAGGCTGTGCGGGCTATGCATTTTCCAAAGAACTTGACGGACTACAAGCAGGCTCTTCGGCGGGTTAAATTTGAAGAACTCTTTTATTTCCAAATGCAGCTGCAGGTCTTAAAGAGAGAAACCAAGGCTGTCAGCAATGGATTAAAAATTGATTGGCAGTCGGATGCAGTAGCTGAGAAAAAGAAGAGCTTACCTTTTGAGCTGACTCCGGCTCAGGAGCGCAGTCTGACAGAGATTTTGCAGGATTTGCAGTCGCCTGGACACATGAATCGTCTGCTGCAGGGGGATGTGGGAAGTGGAAAGACTGTTGTCGCTGGTTTGGCTATGTATGCTGTTTATACAGCTGGCTTTCAGTCAGCTCTGATGGTTCCAACAGAAATTTTGGCTGAGCAGCATTTTGACAGCCTAGCTCAGCTTTTTCCAGAATTGAAGCTAGCCCTGCTAACTGGGGGAATGAAAGCAGCTGAACGCCGGGAAACTTTGGCAGCGATTGAAAACGGTCAGGTGGACATGATTGTCGGAACTCATGCCTTGATTCAGGAAGCAGTCCGTTACCATGCATTGGGCTTGGTCATTATTGACGAGCAGCATCGCTTTGGGGTGGAGCAGCGCCGGATTTTACGGGAAAAGGGAGACAATCCTGATGTCCTCATGATGACGGCGACACCAATTCCCAGAACCCTTGCTATTACAGCTTTTGGTGATATGGATGTGTCCATTATTGACCAGATGCCGGCAGGACGCAAGCCTATCATCACTCGCTGGGTCAAGCATGAGCAGCTGGAAGTCGTCCTCGACTGGCTGAAAAAAGAGCTCCACAAGGGCGCTCAGGTCTACTTTATTTCTCCCTTGATTGAGGAATCTGAGGCGCTGGATCTTAAGAATGCCATTGCCCTAGAAGAAGAACTGACAGCCTATTTTGGTCGGCAGACCCAAGTGGCTCTGCTTCATGGCAAGATGAAGAGCGAGGAAAAAGAGGCGATTATGCAGGACTTCAAGGAAGGGCGGACTGATATTCTAGTCTCCACCACGGTCATTGAGGTCGGAGTCAACGTCCCAAATGCTACGGTGATGGTCATCATGGATGCGGACCGCTTCGGGCTCAGCCAGCTTCACCAGCTCAGAGGTCGTGTCGGTCGGGGGGACAAGCAGTCCTATGCAGTTCTAGTGGCCAATCCAAAAACTGATTCTGGGAAAGACCGTATGCGCATCATGACAGAAACCACCAATGGATTTGTCCTTGCGGAGGAAGATTTGAAAATGCGTGGTTCAGGTGAGATTTTTGGAACCAGACAGTCAGGTCTCCCAGAGTTTCAAGTGGCTGATATTATCGAAGATTTTCCGATTTTAGAAGAAGCCAGAAAAGTTGCTAGTTATATTAGCTCGATAGAAGGTTGGCAAGAGGATCCGGAATGGCGCATGATTGCCCTTCATTTGGAAAAGAAAGAACATTTAGATTAAGCTTTCTCTAAGAAAATCTTAAGCTAGCTTTCAGGTTTGGCCCTTATACTAGAGTCATCAAAAAGAAACGAGGACTCTCATATGACAGTAACGATTAAAGTAAATTACCAAACCACTTTCCAAAAGAAAGAAGCAACAAAATAAGATTGAACAGGAGAAAAAGGGCAGAAATGCTCTTTTTATTTTTATGAAATAATCGGCTATAAATCAAACTTAGTCAAGTGATAAAAAGATATTAGTCTTCCAGCCTATTTACTCTTTGACGGAAGCTTGATATAATGACCCCATCTGAATAAGGAGGAGTGAAAAGAATGTTAGAAACAAGAACGATTGCTATCCAAGATAGGTATGGAGAACGCTTCCAGCATTGTTGGGGTTGCGGCCCAAAGAATGATTTGGGTTTACATTTAAAAACCTATCCAAGTCTGGATGGGGAGCGTTGTATTAGTCGGATAAAGCTTGAAAATGCTTATACTGGCGGAGTTCCATCAAATGTCTTTGGAGGAATGATAGCGACTATTTTTGATTGCCATGGTACGGCGTCAGCAGCTTGGTTTGCCCATCATAAAAAAGGGTTAGAACTGACGGAAACTACTCTAATAGGACGTTTTATTACTGCACGCTTGGAGATTGACTACCTTAGTCCTAGTCCAATTGACGATGAAATTGTTGTTATTTCTACTCTGGAGGAATTAGGAGAAAGAAAAGCAATTATTTCTATGGAGATGACAGTGGCGGGTAAAGTCCGTGCAAAAGCCAAAATGGTAGCAGTAGCTGTGAAGGATCATATGTAAAACTGAATACTAGAAGTTTAAGATTACCTTCAGATGATAGGTTTGAGGGAGGAAAAGCTAAATTCACTTTCTATTTATACTTAATGAAAATCAAAGAGTAAACTAGGAAACTAGCCGTAGGTTGCTCAAAGCACTGCTTTGAGGTTGTAGATAAGACTGACCAAGTTAGTTACATATATAATCCAAGGCGACATTGACGTGGTTTGAAGAGATTTTTGAAGAGTATTACCCTTCTTTCTTGCATTGCTTTTCTAGATATGCTACAGTTATGGTAGCGATTACAAAAAGGAGTATGTTATGAAAAATCCAGCTTTGTTAAAAGAAATCAAGACTTATAGAGGGCGAGATGAGGTTCCAGAAGACTTTGATGCTTTCTGGGATGGGGAAGTGAAAAAAGTTTCAACTCTTCCAGCCTACCAGTTGGAGGAAAGAGATTTCTGCATTCCTCAAGTCAAGTGCTATGAGTTAACATTTGAAGGAAGCAATGAAGGTAAGGTCTATGCGCGTGTCGTTCTTCCAAAGACTGAGGAGAAGGTTCCGCTAATCTTCCATTTCCATGGTTATATGGGACGTGGCTGGGACTGGGCTGACATGCTGGCCTATACTGTGGCTGGTTACGGTGTTGTTTCCATGGACGTTCGAGGCCAGTCGGGCTATTCACAAGACGGCTTGCGTTCTCCTATAGGAAATACAGTTAAAGGACATATCATCCGTGGGGCTGTGGAAGGTCGGGAACACCTTTTCTATAAGGATGTTTATCTGGATATTTACCAGTTGATTGAAATTGTTGCTAGTCTGTCTCAGGTTGATGAGAAGCGTCTTTCTAGCTATGGTGCCTCGCAAGGAGGGGCTCTAGCTCTAGTTGCAGCAGCGCTCAATCCTCGAATTCAGAAAACAGTTGCCATCTATCCCTTCTTGTCAGACTTTAGACGAGTGCTTGAGATTGGTAATACTAGCGAGGCTTACGACGAACTGTTCCGTTATTTCAAGTTCCATGATCCATTCCATGAAACTGAGGAGGAAATCATGGCGACCCTTGCCTATATCGATGTGAAAAATCTTGCCCATCGTATTCAAGGGGATGTTAAGATGATTACGGGCTTGGACGATGATGTTTGCTATCCTATTACCCAGTTTGCGATTTACAACCGTCTGACCTGCGATAAGGCCTATCGCATTATGCCTGAGTATGCCCACGAAGCCATGAATGTCTTTGTTAATGACCAAGTCTACAACTGGCTATGTGGTAGTGAGATTCCTTTTAAATATGTGAAGTGATGAATGAGAGAGCCTAGTAGCTCTCTTTTTGTATAGAGTCTAGTCAGCAAATATTCTAGTTCATATATACTTTGAAATTCATACTCTTCGAAAATCTCTTCAAACCACGTCAGCTTGATCCGAAACCTCAAAACAGTGTCTTGATCAGCCTGCGGCTAGCTTCCTAGTTTGCTTTTTGATTTTCATTGAGTATGAGTTTTTTTCTTGACCTTGGTGTAAAACAATTCATTTTCTATCTAGTTTGGTATAAGTTCTTTCAAGATATTGGAAAGCGTCTGTGAAATGTGTTATAATTTATAAGAAAATATACAGTTTCGCTACAAATGAACATTTATATATAAGTTTATGTATAAGATGGTTTTCTCATTAGGATAATATCTTGTAAAAACGATATTCCTGTAGATACAGTACTTAAATAGCATTTGTAAAGTAGCAAAATAGTCCATGTCTATTTTTATTGTAAGAATCAAAGTAGAGAGTGTTATGCTAATGGAAACTGTAATATTTTATTTTTTAGAATATACTTGGATAAATTAACTTTGAAAGTTAAAGTGAGGTAATGTATGTTTGTATGTTTAAAGGGTTTAGGGAAATTTCGTAAATCCAAAGCTTATGGTTTGGTTGGTTGTTTGACACTATCAGCGGTGATTGGCTTAGCTGCACCAGAGTTACCAGTTATTGGTGGCGGGGTTGTTTATGCTGATGTCATTCAAGGCGGTAGCGATATTCACGATGTGGATGTTCATAGTAAATCTGCAGAGGGTGTTGCTATGACTTATACCACTTATGATAGCGGAACAAGTGGAAAACAAACTGCGTCTGGCAGTGGTGTATTCGTAGCGCCGAATGTGATGGTAACAGTAGCTCATAACTACTATGATAAAAACCAAGAGGATAAGTCTGCGATCTTGCGTGGTGGGGAGTCTGCTCGTAGTTATGTGGTGATGAACTCAGAGACGGAGAAGAGCAATAAAGTACCTACTTCAGGGGTATCGGAAGCTCTTGAAAAGGGTTCTATTCATTTGTATGATGAGAAGAATTTTGGTAAAGAATATGGTAATGACTTAGCAGTAGTCGTCACTAAAAAGCCTGTAGAAGCTATGACAGGGGGAGAAGACTCCCCAAGAGAGTTGAGTGATAAAGAGGTTTCTACTGGTGATAAAATCACTATGGTCGGATATCCCAATGATTTTTCTACTCCAAATTTAAGTAAAGAAAATAAAGCTCGATTGAAAGATGGTAAGGCTTATTCAGTCTCAACAACTGTGAGCAGTATCAATAAAGAGAGTGGTGCAGTCACTTATCATTCCTCAGCTTTAGGAGGTTTTTCAGGTGCTCCTTTGTTTAATGATAAGGGAGAGGTAGTCGGTATCCACCAGCACGGAACAAATACTTCAAATGCTCCTGAGAGTGAGCGTATTGGCGGTGGTACTATCTTTACGGAAAAGCACAGAGCTTGGATTCGTTCTATGATTGATAAATATGGTATAAAGGGTTGGTATATAGATGGTGCAAACCGTTACTACTATGATGAAAATCATATAGCTTTAAAAGATGTAGAGTCTGAGATTGACGGTGCTTTGTATAGTTTCGATGAAAAAGGTCGTGCTACTTTAGTAAAGGGTGAAGAAAAAGGTCGTGTTCTACTTCGAGTGGAAGATACTAAAGGAACTCGTTTGATTTCAGATAAGGTTGTTCAGGAAGGTCCTGTTGGAAGTGGTTTGAATTTTCATTTAAGACAAAATCCAGACTTCAAACAGTTAATAGCAACTTCCCCAACAGCTAAAGTGGTATCCTATAACGGAGTGCCAATTAACAAACTAGCAAGTGATACTAGTTGGTCTGATGACTATGTCAGTAAGTTAGCTTTAGGAGATACAATTATAAGAGCGGTAGTAGATTCGGTAACTCCTCCATCAACGTCTTCTTCGGATTTTGCAAGAACTGAAGTTGGTAAAGTCGATTTGAGTGGTAAATCGAACTTACCTGTACCTAGTAAAGAGGTGTTACAAGCTCCGAATGGCTCAGAAAATTTCTATGCTACAACGCACATTCAAACGCCAGATGGGTCGGGGTCAGGTACTTTAATTGCACCAAATTTGGTGTTAACAGTCGCTCATAATTTCTTAACAGTTAAAGGTTCTGAGGTAGTTACTAAATCTGGTCGTACCAATACAGTGTATAAAGCAACCTTACCGAATGGGTTGTCTGTGAATTTTTCAGATGATGATATTGTTTATTGGAATAAAAAAGACTCAGTATTTGGATTTAAAAATGACTTAGCTTTGGTTCGGTTAAAAGAAGCAGTAAAAGGAGTAACTCCTGTAGAGGTTGTAAAACAATCTTCGAAAGTTGCAGAGGGGGATTCAGTTTCAGTCTATGGTTTTCCAGATAACAAGCTAAGTCCAGTTTTAGATAGCAAAGTAGTAGGAACTACAGACTTCGGTTCTGGGATAGAGGGAATTAGCTATGGAGGTACGAAACCTGGAGCGTCTGGTGGTGGTCTTTATAATGATAAAGGTGCTTTAATTGGAGTTCACCAAAATGGTGTTGTAGGAAGCCGTAGTGGTGGTTTGGTTTTATCAAAAGAGCAGCTGGATTGGGTTCGTTCTTATATTGAGGGTCAACCAAAAGATCCTGTCTATGTGGAAGATAAAGAAGTGGAACCTTCTAAGAAGGATTCGGATAAGGATTTAGCTGGGAAATTAGATCCAAAAAAAGATAGTGGAAAAGAAGATTCTGGTATTTTAGGTACATCTGGTGACTTTGCAGCTCCTACAGTAGATAAGCCAGAGTTTAAAGGTGGAGTTCCTTTCACTGAATCTCCTATACTGGAAATCCCAGAGTATATGGGTGTATTATCAACCTCAGGAGAAGAATCGGCCCCAACAGTTGAACAGCATGACTTTACAGGCGGAGTTAACGGAGGTGACTCACTTGTTACAGAAGTTCCAGAGTATAGCGGTGTTCTATCTACATTAGGAGATTCTCCAGCTCCTACAGTAGCTAAGCCAGACTTTACAGGCGGAGTTAACGGAGGCGACTCACTTGTTGCAGAAGTTCCAGAGTATAGCGGTATTATATCCACATTAGGAGATTCTCCAGCTCCTACAGTCGCTAAGCCAGAGTTTACAGGTGGCGTGAATGGAGGCGACTCACTTGTTACAGAAGTTCCAGAGTATAGCGGTGTTCTCTCCACATTAGGTAATTCTCCAGCTCCTACAGTCGCTAAGCCAGAGTTTACAGGTGGCGTGAATGGAGGCGACTCACTTGTTGCAGAAGTTCCAGAGTATAGCGGTGTTCTATCCACATTAGGGGACTTTCCAGCTCCTACAATAGATAAGCCAGATTTTAGAGGCGGAGTTAATGGTGCGGATGCTGATGTCCACCACCTTCCAGCTTTCACAGGTGGCGTGAATGGAGGTGAATCTCCGATACTAGAAATTCCAGAATATATGGGTCCATTATCAACCTCAGGAGAAGGAAGTTCAGTAGTGAAATCTACTGATAAACAAGTAAATAATAAAGACAGTAAGGATGAAGCAGAAACTAAGCACGTTATCACAGAAATTGCTAGTTTACAACGTATTTTAAAAAATGAAACAGGAAGTGTTCAAATTCAAGCTTCAGAAGAAGTATTGAAAAATGTGATAGGTATTCAAATTCAAGAAGTTCAAGTTAGTGATTTAAGTTCATTAAACTACAAAGCGTTTGATATCAAATTGAAGGATGTAAATGGCAGATATGTTAAACCTGAAGGAAAAGTCCTTGTTACTTTTGCTATGGATCAGTCCGTTGAGAATGTTTATGCTGTAGATCCAGAAGGAAAACTACACACTATTGAATTCGAACAAAAAGATGGAAAGATTATTTTTGAAATTAACAATTCTAGTATTTATGCGATGACTTTCCGACGCTCTATTGACAATCCACCATTTAAAAATCCTACAGAAGATAACAAGGTTGAAGAACTTTCACTGTCATCTAAATTGTTATCTACAAATGAAAACTCTGAATCTAATCGATTAGAGAATAAAGTAAGTAATAATGAGCAGTCAATGTTACCAAAAACAGGTGAGAATAAATCACTAACAACAGTTTTACTTGGTTTTGTGGGAATGATTCTTGGAGTAATGATTTCTTATAGTCGAAAAGACAGTTAATTTTGTTTATCGTTTCTGTTTGAATTTTTATGTTCATATAAAATAAGCCAGTCTGGAATCTAATAAGATAGTTAGAATTCTAGGCTGGTTTTATTGATATAAATTGAGATAGAGAGGTAAATAAAAGTAATAGATGTGAATTATTTCCCCTGCTGAAACTACTTTCAAGATACACTGTTCTATAAAATACTTTTGAAACTGAAATCTATTCTATGACAAATTGTTGAAAGCGCTTTAAAAATAGTATATAATTGTCTCATAAGAAAAAAGGAAAAGGAGGAAAAAGGATGCCACAGATTACTAAAGAAGCCTTGATTAATCAAATTAAAGATGGAATCATTGTTTCTTGTCAGGCCCTTCCTCACGAACCGCTTTATACAGAAGCGGGAGGAGTCATCCCCTTGCTGGTCAAAGCGGCTGAGCAAGGTGGAGCAGTCGGTATCCGAGCCAATAGTGTTCGTGATATCAAAGAAATAAAGGAGGTTACAAAACTTCCAATTATCGGGATTATCAAACGAGATTATCCACCTCAAGAACCCTTCATCACTGCTACTATGAAAGAAGTTGATGAACTAGCAGAACTAGATATTGAAGTGATTGCTCTAGACTGTACTAAACGCGAACGCTACGATGGTTTAGAGATTCAGGAGTTTATCCGTCAGGTTAAGGAAAAATATCCTAACCAGCTCTTGATGGCTGATACTAGTACCTTCGAAGAAGGGTTAGCAGCCGTAGAAGCAGGAATTGACTTCGTTGGAACAACCTTATCAGGCTACACATCTTACAGTCCAAAGGTAGACGGTCCAGATTTTGAACTAATCAAGAAGCTCTGTGATGCGGGTGTAGATGTTATCGCTGAAGGGAAAATTCATACACCAGAACAAGCCAAACAAATCCTAGGATATGGAGTACGAGGTATTGTTGTTGGTGGCGCTATTACTAGACCAAAAGAGATTACAGAACGCTTTGTTGCGGGTCTTAAATAACACAATCTCAAAACAGAGGAGAGTGGTGGAAGCGTCGGATAAAATGAAAACGTATACAGATGCAAACTTACTCATTATCCCATATGGATACGCTAATTAAAAAATAGGAGAATACAAATGAAATTTAGAAAACTAGCTTGTACAGTACTTGCGGGTGCTGCAGTTCTTGGTCTTGCAGCTTGTGGAAATTCTGGTGGAAGTAAAGATGCTGCAAAATCTGGTAGCGATAGCGGAAAAACAGAAATTACTTGGTGGGCATTCCCAGTCTTCACTCAAGAAAAAACTAGTGACGGTGTTGGAACTTATGAAAAATCTATCATCGCAGCCTTTGAAAAAGCAAACCCAGATGTTAAAGTGAAATTGGAAACTATCGACTTTAAGTCAGGTCCAGAAAAAATCACTACAGCTATCGAAGCAGGTACAGCGCCAGACGTCCTCTTTGACGCACCAGGACGTATCATCCAATACGGTAAAAATGGGAAATTGGCTGACTTGAACGACCTCTTTACAGACGACTTTGTTAAAGATGTTAACAATGAAAATATTGTAAAAGCAAGTAAAGCTGGCGATAAAGCTTATATGTATCCAATCAGTTCAGCACCATTCTACATGGCTATGAACAAGAAAATGTTGGAAGAAGCTGGAGTTGCGAACCTTGTAAAAGAAGGTTGGACAACAGACGACTTTGAAAAAGTATTGAAAGCGCTTAAAGATAAAGGGTATACACCAGGTTCATTGTTCAGTTCTGGTCAAGGGGGAGACCAAGGAACACGTGCCTTCATCTCTAATCTTTATGGAGCTTCTGTAACAGACAAAGATGTAACAAAATATACAACTGATGATCCTAAATTCGTCAAAGGTCTTGAAAAAGCAGCTAGCTGGATCAAAGATGGTTTGTTGAACAATGGTTCACAATTTGACGGTGGGGCAGATATCCAAAACTTTGCGAATGGTCAAACATCTTACACAATCCTTTGGGCGCCAGCTCAAAACGGTATCCAAGCTAAACTCTTGGAAGCAAGTAAAGTAGAAGTGCTAGAAGTACCATTCCCATCAGATTCAGGTAAACCAGCTCTTGAATACCTTGTAAACGGATTTGCAGTATTCAACAACAAGGACGACAAGAAAGTTGCAGCATCTAAGAAATTCGTTCAATTCATCGCGGATGACAAAGAATGGGGTCCAAAAGATGTTGTTCGTACAGGTGCCTTCCCAGTTCGTACATCATTTGGTAAACTCTATGATGACAAACGTATGGAAACAATCGGTGCTTGGACTAAGTACTACTCACCATACTACAATACAATTGATGGTTTTGCAGAAATGAGAACTCTATGGTTCCCAATGTTGCAATCAGTTTCAAATGGCGATCAAAAACCAGCTGATGCTTTGAAAGCTTTCACTGAAAAAGCTAACGAAACTATCAAAAAAGCTACAAAACAATAAGCACTGAATCAGATTGACTCCTCCCTTTTCCCTGTGCATAATCTATGTAAGAAAAGGGAGGATTTTATTTGAAATATCAGGAACTGTCACGAAATTAAAATGAAGTTCTTACATAAGAGAATCTTAAAAAATTTCATTTTGATTTTAAAACAGTTCAAGAAAATCCAAAATATTCTATTTGTGAAAGAGAGGTGCCGACTGTGAAAGTCAATAAAATTCGTATGCGGGAAACAGTGATTTCCTACGCTTTCTTAGCACCAGTATTATTCTTCTTTGTCATCTTTGTATTGGTTCCTATGATTATGGGATTCATTACAAGTTTCTTTAACTATTCAATGACTAAATTTGAGTTTGTGGGTTTGGACAACTACATTCGTATGTTTAAAGACCCTGTCTTTATGAAGTCTTTGATTAACACAGTTATTTTGGTTGTTGGATCTGTACCGATTGTTGTTCTCTTTTCGCTCTTTGTGGCGTCGCAAACCTACCATCAAAATGCTATTGCCAGATCTTTCTACCGTTTCGTCTTCTTCCTTCCTGTTGTAACAGGTAGTGTTGCCGTAACAGTTGTTTGGAAATGGATTTATGACCCACTATCAGGGATTCTAAACTTTGTCCTTAAATCAAGTCATATCATCAGCCAGAATATTTCTTGGTTGGGAGATAAACACTGGGCATTACTGGCAATTATGATTATCCTCTTGACAACTTCAGTTGGTCAACCAATCATCCTATACATAGCTGCTATGGGGAATATTGACAATTCACTGGTTGAAGCGGCTCGTGTAGACGGTGCAACTGAATTTCAAGTTTTCTGGAAGATTAAATGGCCAAGCCTTCTTCCAACAACTCTTTATATCGCAATCATCACAACAATCAACTCATTCCAAGTTTTCGCCTTGATTCAGCTTTTGACTTCAGGTGGTCCAAACTACTCAACAAGTACACTTATGTATTACCTTTACGAAAAAGCATTCCAATTGACAGAATATGGTTATGCCAATACAATTGGCGTCTTCTTGGCAGTGATGATCGCTATCGTAAGCTTTGTTCAATTTAAAGCACTCGGAAACGACGTAGAATACTAAAGAAAGGAGACAGCTATGCAATCTACACAAAAGAAACCATTAACAGCCTTTACTGTTATTTCAACAATCATTTTGCTCTTGTTGACTGTGCTGTTCATCTTTCCATTCTACTGGATTTTGACAGGTGCTTTCAAATCACAGCCTGATACCATTATGATTCCGCCACAATGGTTCCCTAAAATGCCAACCATGGAAAACTTCCAACAACTCATGGTGCAAAACCCTGCTATGCAGTGGATGTGGAACTCTGTGTTTATCTCATTGGTAACCATGTTCTTAGTCTGTGCGACCTCATCTCTAGCAGGTTATGTATTGGCTAAAAAACGTTTCTATGGTCAGCGTATTCTCTTTGCTATCTTCATCGCTGCCATGGCACTTCCAAAACAAGTTGTCCTTGTACCATTGGTACGTATCGTCAACTTCATGGGAATTCACGATACTCTCTGGGCAGTTATCTTGCCTTTGATTGGATGGCCATTCGGGGTCTTCCTCATGAAACAGTTCAGTGAAAACATCCCAACAGAATTGCTTGAATCAGCTAAAATCGACGGTTGTGGTGAGATTCGTACCTTCTGGAGCGTAGCCTTCCCAATTGTGAAACCAGGATTTGCAGCCCTTGCAATCTTTACCTTCATTAATACATGGAACGACTACTTCATGCAGTTGGTAATGTTGACTTCACGTAATAATTTGACCATTTCACTCGGTGTTGCGACTATGCAGGCTGAAATGGCAACCAACTATGGTTTGATCATGGCAGGTGCAGCTCTTGCTGCTGTGCCAATCGTAACAGTCTTCCTAGTCTTCCAAAAATCCTTCACACAAGGTATTACTATGGGAGCTGTTAAAGGATAAGAAACGATTTCTTTTACAGTATCAATTTGCTATTGCTAGCATGATCTAAAAACCTCCGACAGTGAATGACACTGTTGGAGGTGTTAGTTTTAATCGCTTAATGACGATTTTTAAAGGAGAAAATAATGATTTTTGACGATTTAAAAAATATTAGCTTTTATAAAGGGATTCATACAAATCTTGACAAAGCAATTGATTATCTTTATGAACATCGTAAAGATTCGTTCGAATTAGGAAAATATGATATTGATGGGGATAAGGTCTTTCTAGTTGTTCAAGAAAATGTCCTAAATAAAGTTGAAAATGATCAATTTGAACATCACAAGAACTATGCTGACCTGCATTTGTTGGTAGAAGGCCATGAATATTCTAGCTACGGTTCACGTATCAAAGATGAAGCAGTAGCATTTGACGAAACAAGTGACATTGGCTTTGTCCATTGTCATGAAAAATACCCACTCTTGTTGGGTTATCACAATTTTGCGATTTTCTTCCCAGGAGAACCTCATCAGCCAAATGGCTATGCAGGTATGGAAGAGAAGGTTCGCAAATATCTCTTTAAAATTTTGATTGATTAAAAGAATCAGGAGGAGCAAACATGGCACAAAAAGGAGTAAGCCTTATCAAGGCAGCATTTGATACAGATAATTTTCTCATGCGTTTCAGTGAGAAGGTCTTGGATATCGTGACAGCCAATCTTCTTTTTGTCGTCTCTTGTTTGCCCATCGTGACGATTGGAGTGGCGAAAATCAGCCTCTACCAAACCATGTTTGAAATTAAGAGAAGCAGGCGAGTACCTGTTTTCAGAACCTATCTGAGAGCTTTCAAGCAAAATCTAAAACTGGGTTTCCAGTTGGGTCTGCTAGAGTTGGGCATAGTTTT
>ERZ1699260.581-NODE-581-length-13049-cov-2.323325_pt1 | contig 13049 bp, 10 predicted proteins | sample MGYA00581519_ERZ1699260 | MGnify/ENA primary metagenome ERZ1699260 (study PRJEB42319, sample SAMD00040324) | human oral metagenome | material: saliva | host: Homo sapiens | study: EMG produced TPA metagenomics assembly of PRJDB4115 data set (Metgenomic analysis of... | reverse complement strand
GTGCTTTAGTTCACACACATGAACTCTTCATGGAGCGTAATGGTGTGACTCATGATATTAGGAAAAGTCAGATTATATTTGGCGGAGAAACTTTTATAAATGAGTTTGCTGTCTATAACAAGAAGTTGACAGACAGCGAGATTAATATTCTTGCTGAGTATTTCAGCGACAAATACAGAGCGAAATAATTAGGGAAATAGTTTTTAGGAAAAATAAGGGAGATTAGGAGATTATGGCAAAAAATATGTTTTCGTCCAAGGGGCGCAGAAGAGCTCTGGACGAAGAAGATAATGAGAAAAAAGGCTCATTTTTAGGAAAATTAAATAAACCGCTCTTCTCATCAAAAGGGAAACATAAAGAACACTTATCTATTCAAGGAGTTCAGATTAAGTCAGATCGTCAAGATGACTTTGACGACGAGGAAAAGTCAACAGCAAAAGGGAGCTTCTTAACCAAGCTCAACAAACCGCTCTTTTCTAAGAATAGTGGCAGTGATGACATGCCTGCTAAGTCTGGTAATCGCTCGCTCTTTGCTAAGAAAGGCAGTGGTGCGGCGAGCCAACCGGTCACTAGAATGCATGCACCTTACACTATGTTTGGTAAACCAATCAAGGGTAATCTGATGGCCATTGACTTCACTGATGAATCAGTCTATCTGGTTGTTGCTAGACAGAAGCGCAATGAGCTGGAGATTATCAAGATGGCATCTGCCAATCTGCCAGAAGGTGTTGTGCTGAACAGTGAGATTATCGACCCGATTACTCTCAAAAATATTATCAGCGACCTGATGGAGCAGCATGCGATCACTGCTAAGTACGCTTTCTTTGCTCTGGGCAATACCAATATCATCGCTCGTTCGGTTGATGTGGCAGCTAGTGTGCAGAATGATGAGGATATTGAGGGCTTGGTATCTTACGAGCTTCAGCAATATCTGGATATTGATCCGACTTCTTATGTAATCCAGTTCCAAGAGCAAGAGTCTAATTCAGCTTTTCCGCTTGATGAAGATACTCGCTCACTCATGGTCTATGCTGTGCCAAAAGGAGTGGTAGAGCAATATCTGGGCTTGGCTGAGAATTTGAAGCTGACACCCTATGTCTTTGACCTTCAGTCTAATACCTTTGAAAAATGGCTGGAACGCGTTCAGGCGGTTAACAATCGCGCCAAGAAGCTGACCAAAGAAAATGTCGGCATGGTACATCTGAGCAAGAGCTTCATTGGTGTTTATCTCTACTCAGAAGGTAAGTTTGTGACCAGCAACTATCTCAATCGTGGCTACAAGGACATCCTGAGCTATGCAGACGATGCTAGTTTGCTGCAGAAGCTTCCGTCAGTAGCATCAGATGATCTGGACACGGGTCTCTTGAAGCATGCCTTGGATGAGTGGGTGGCTGATGCCAAGAACCACATTCTCAATACTGAAAACTTCTTTAGCGGATCAACCGGTCTCAACATTGACAGTTTCTACGTCTTTGGTGACCAGGACATCTGCTGGCAGTTGGCATCTATTTTGAAGCAGAACATGAATCGGGAATTCATCTCAATTGATAATGTAGATTATGAGAATGTACTGTGGGAAGGTTCTGCCGAGTTTAATGCGGAGTTCATTCCAGCTACAGCCATGTTGATTAGGAGAGCAAACTAATGCGGAGAGATTTAAACTACTTTTCAAAATATCATGTGGCACCGGCTAAGACCAGTCCACTGAAACTTGCTGCCATTTCCGCTTTTGCTGGGATTGCAGCGATTATGATTGTGCTGATTGGCTTCTTCCAGTTTAGCGCTATGCACCTCCAAGGCGAGATTGACCGAGCGGAGCAGACACTCAAGAGTCCAGAAATGGCTCAAGAGCTGAAGGCAGTCTCTGAGACTGAAGATAAGATTGTTACGGTCAAGAATGACGAGCTTCTCTTTACCAGCCTGGAAGGCGACTTCCGCCGCCTGCACCGAGTAAACAAAGCCTTTATGGACTTCCTTAATAAAAACGTGACAAGAAACCTGGTCTTTGACGATATCAAGATTAATAACGACAATGTAGAAATCAATGGTTCGTCTCAAGAGCATCTTTCTATCGCTAAGTTCGAGGAAGAGCTTCGTAAGTCTGAGAAGTTTAACCATATTTTTGTGGATAACATTACTCGCGAGGAAAAGGATAACAATACAGTGTACAAGTTTAACATTAAAATTTTGACGAAGGATGTAGATTTCAATGAAGAGCAAAAATGAGAAAGAAAAGAAAAAAATCCTGAGTAATTTAAATGAGCGTGACAAGAAATTGTTGGCCTGTGTTGGAGGAGTAGCGGTACTTGCTGGTGGTGGGTATCTGGTAACAAATTCTTATACACGGATGGCGCAGTTAGCTGAAGAGCATGCAACTATCTCTACAGAGTTGGAAGGCAAGAATGCCAAGATTAGTCAGAGGAAGTCTCTTACCAAACAGCTCCAAACATTGAATGCTAAGACTCTGGATCAGGCTAAGAAATACTATGGTACGACCAATCAAGGGGAGTTCATCTTCTTGATTGACAAGCTAGTCAACGAAAGCGGTATTAAATTCAAGTCTGTCAACTACACTGAGAGCACAGAGTTGGAACTCCAGCAGGAGGGATTGGCTGCTACTTCGTCCAAGGGTCAAAACTCCAACTCTTCTGGTACGACTAGCAGTTCAAGCTCGAGTGAGACGTCTTCTTCATCCAGTACGACCTCTAGCTCGTCTGGTACATCGTCCTCGTCTTCATCTAGCAGTAGCTCTTCATCAGATGCGAATACTGCAACAACAACTGCAGCTAATACAGCGACACCAGGGAACGGAACGACCAATAATACCAACATCACGCAGATGACAGCGGACATTGAGTTCGAAGGAACTTATACACAGGTTCTGAAATTGTTGGAATTGATTGATGGCAATCAACAAAAAATCGTTTCCAGCGAGCTGGAATTAGGCGGAAAGAAAAGCCTATCTAGCACAGAGGAAAACAAAAACCCTGATCTAACCAGCGGTAAAATCAAGCTACGTTTCTATCAGGTTAAAGACGTCGAGCGCTATGTGACTCTAGAGAGCAATGTCGATAAGACACCGATTCAGTTTGCTAACTGGGAGTCTCCATTTGCGATTCCGACTTGGCAGGCAGGCTCTATATCTGTAACGACAGCTGGTGGCGGCACAGATGCAACTGGCAATAAGGGCAGTTTGGGGGCCGCAACAACCAATACAACTAGCAGCGCGAATGCTAACAGCAGTACCAATCTGGCTCCATCTTATCTGGAGCAGCTTAGCACACAGTCTAGTCGGAACGATGGTCTGTCAGCTTATTACAATTCATCAACTATCTACCGCTTCGAATCACCACTGAAGCTGATTCAGTCAGGCGGCAGCAATCAATATGATGTGACGGTTGACAATACGGACTTCCTTGAGGGTTCAGGTTCCAATGTGGTTAAGATTCCAGCAACCAAGTCTTCTACTATGTATGAAATGGAATTTGCAGCACCGTATGTATCCTTGAACAATAAGCCGGATGCTATCAGCTTCTCTCTATCTCTGTCTAATCAATGGCAGGGTAAGATTGGCTTGATTGTCAAGAATGCCAGTGGGCAGAAAATTTACCTTCATGTCATTCGTCCAAACAGCTGGACTGGCTGGCGCGAAGTTAGCTTCGATCCTGAAAACATTCCAGGATTTAGCTATCCAATGACTATTGTGGGTTACTACTTCGAAACTCCGAGCGGAGAAAGCCCTGAAACGACTATGAAGCTGGATAACCTATCTGTGAATAACTTGGTAGTTAGCTAAAATACTTTGAAAAAATACCAAATAAGTCTATGGTTTAAAATTTCAAGAGCATGAGTAAATTTTTCTTAAAAAAATGCTAAAAACCAAGTTATTAGACTAGTATTCACGGTGCATTTATAGTAAACTAAAACATAGAGATATTTGAAGTTATAATACAAGCAAACTCAGAATAGACGCCCGAGTCTATTTTGGGTTTTAATGGAGTTTATGGAAAAACAAAATCAAGACTGGTTTTGCATTGAAAAAGTTTAATATCATTTAGAAAGTGGGGGGTGTCGAAAATATTCAAATGGCATATTTTTTACCTTTTGGAGCAGGGCTTATAGCGCTGCATACGATTAGCATTTTATTTGTTTCTAGGATTTCATTAATAAAGCGCCTTTTTCTCGTAGTATGGGTCATGCTATTTGCAATTGGTGCTCCATTCCTCTTTCAACAAGTTCCCGGCATAGCCTTTGTTGGACTCTGTGCTTTGGCCTTGGCAGTCTATATGGTGCTGCTCTTTTCACAGGAGCTAGCTCCAGTCAAGAAGAGAGCAACTGCTTCAGCGCGAAGCAGAAGCCAGAAGCATACCAAGAGCACACGCAAGAAAGTGGAAGCGACGAGCGCAGGCTTGTCATCTGCTAGAGATTTGAACTTTTCCAATGCTTCAGCCGGTAGGATGAGAAAGGAAAGTAAAGAAAGGGTTCAGGCTGAGGAAAGTCCGGCAAGGCAGAGAGTATCTGCTTCTGGTCGCACCCTAGCAGACCGTTCTATCAAAAAGGATATGACAAGATTTGAGAAAGTAAAACCTCTCTACCCAGTTGATAACTTGGCTACAGCTCCTGCCTTTGGAGAATATGAGCCAAACAGTCAGCTAGCGGCAGCTGAGGTCGGTATGGTGGGTATGGACCGCAGCACACAAAAGGCCAATGATGAATTTTTGCAGTCCCTGCTTCATCACCGAAAGGGGTCTACTAAGATTAAGGTGGCAAACTCTCTGATTCAGCCTACGGAAGCAAATGCAGCCGGCAATCAAGGCTATACAGATATAGATGATCCAGCCTTTGAGACTGCTGTTCTGTCTAAGATTAGACCGATGTCCTATACGGAGTCTAGCTATGGCAACTTCAGACCGCAGGCGGTTGAGGTGACAGGTGTGGTTACTCAAGATGAGGAAGAATTCTTTAATGAGCAAGAACATGCTCAGCAGCCAGTGGCAGAAGAAGTAAGCAACAGCCTGGAAGATGTTTTTGCTGCTACGGGAGATATCAAGCCAGTTAGAGCAGAAGAGTCGAGAGCAGCAAACAGCTTAGAATCTCTCTTCTTTGCTGACTCAGACACTGAGCGACAAGCTAAAATGGAGTCCGCCTTCAGTCAAGCTGCAGCAGGGCCAGAATTTTCTGCTTCTGAAGAGTCTATGGTTAGCCGTGATCGCGCTGATATTCAGGGTTATCAAGATATTCTCAGCCAGATTCAGCATGATTTGCTGGGATCTGAAGAGGAAGATTTAACTGCTGAAGTCGCAGAGACTTGGGAGGAAGAAAGTAGCTTCGAACCTGCATCAGAAACGTTTGAGTTTGAAGCAGCCGCTGAACCAGCAGTTGTTCAATCAGTTTCTGAAGACGCACTTTGGACACAGGCTGAGCCTATCCAAGAAGCAGTTGCAGATGAAACAGAAGAAGACTTGCTCAAGGGAATTGCTGACATCCTCAAAGTTGAGGAAGCACAAGTCAAAGCTGCTCCGGTCGTTCCGGCTACAGATGAGACAGAAGAAGATTTGCTTCAGAAAATCACTGACATCCTCAAGGCTGAGGAAGCAGCAGAAGCAAGACAAGCAGCAACTGCGGGAGATAAAGAAGTCTATTTCCAATTCCTCCTACTGGAAAGTCAGGAATTATTGGCTTCTAATGCAGTTCAAGAAGCTGAGAGCTATCTGAAAGAAATTGTCCAAGGCAGCTCAGATCAAAATCTTCGTCAAGAAGCGTTCAACATGCTGGACAAAATCGTGAAAAATTAATACTATATAAACATACAATTGATTGTAATCAATTAGAAGGGTTTTAGGGGAAATTATGAAAAGTTGTAAAACAATCACAGGGACCGTTGTCATTGAGATTGAAAAAGGGATGGGACTGGGTGAAGTCCATGAAGTCTTTGTTGACGAGGGGGTCAATCTGACTTTTGTCATTAAGTCAAAGCAGTCTGAACAGCCTTTTGCCTTGCTGTCTAGCAAGAACATCCAAGGAATTGGTGACTTTGCGGTCATGGTAGAAAACAGCTCAGTCTTTCAAGAGCTGGAAGAGGCAGATCTGAAGGTCTTGAACGACAAGCAGGGTAGCGTCTTTGACGAAATTGTCATTACAATTGATGGAAACAAGGTGGGAACTGTTGTTGACTATCACATTGACGAAAAGAATGAAATTGGCTACTTGGTGGTTAATTCTGAAGATGCCAGCGAGGAAATTCAGATTCCTAAATCACGCATCTTGGTGATTGGTAAAGAGTACATCATCCTCAATGATGAAAAAAAGGCAGCTCCTCATCTTGAAGCAGATGTAGAGATGGGCCGTCTGGCTGCAGCAGATTTGCTCCATGAGACTGAAGCTGCAAAACCTGCCGAAAAAATTGAGGAAGTAGTTGCTGAAGCACCTGTATTCGAGCCAGTTGTAGATGAAAAAGTAGATGTAAAAGAAGAAGCTGCGACAGATTTGACAGAGGCCTTGGCTGCTGTAGGTCTAGGAGCTGCTGCTCCTGAGTTGGAGTTTTCTGAAGCAGTCGTAGAGACAGCAGAAGAACCAGAAGTTCAAGACTTGGTACAAGAAACAACAGCTCCAGCTGAAGAAGAAGTTGAAGAAACAGATGCAGCGCTGAGTCTGGATGCTGCTTTGGAAGAAGTATTGGCAGCCCCTGCTGAGGAAGTAGAAACAACTATCAGCACAGCGCCAGTTGCTGAAGAAGAGTCAGGAGCAAAGAAAGCTGTTAACGACTTTATCGATCGGCAAAAACGTCTTCTGGTAGGCAAAACACTGCAAAAAGATCTTGTTAATGCAGATGGAGGAGTTATCCTGAATGCCGGAGATACTGTTTCAGATGACATCATTGATTTTCTTCGCCGTATCGACCGTAAATTCCTTATCCGCTTAGCTGAATGCGTAGTATAAGGTTGGGATGAGATTCATGTCAAGAAGAAAAAGAAAGGTTTCATCAAAATATCAAAAACTACTTCCAGCAGCGACACTTGCTGCCTTTCTGCTGGGTAGTTTATTTTATGTCATTTTTGTCTTTAATCCAACGATTGACCTGAGTATCAATGGCCGTCCCTCTATGAAGGTACGCTCTCGGAGCGAAGCTGAGATTGAAGTTTACAGAGAACTGCCCTATAAGGCGACTTTTCAGCTATCTACGGGGCAACACTTCTCTGTAGATATGCGCTTTTTAGGACTGAGCTATTTCACAGAAGAAGAGCTCAAGCGGCTGGATAATATCTCAGCCAAGACAGTTTGGGATAAGTTTACACCGTTTTTTGATACCAAGGAAAATCTACAGATTTCCATCTATCCTAACCGTCTTTTTTGGCTTAGACCTTTAAACGATGTCTTGGCTGCCCATCCTGATGTTCTCAGTCAGCTTCCAACGACCAATCATCTGGTCATGGACGGCGAGTCTAACGTAAAGGTGGGAGACAAGTCTAATGGCTATAAGATTGACCCTGCTGCTTTTATCCAAGCATCTGAGGAGATTGCCAAGACTGGTAAATTTGATGATGTCAAGGTTGAGAGCACGCCTGTCGAAGCAGAAGATCAGAGTGAGCTTCTGAGTCAATATACGCACTTTATTGAGCGTAAGGAAGTACCACTGCCGACCAACGCTGCCCAAGCTCAAAACATGAAAACAGCCTTTTACAAGCTGCAGAATGTTTACTTGGCTCCTGGTGAGACCAAGTCAATCTCAGAGTTGCTGGGCGCTTTGAATGCAGAGTCTGGCTATCTGCCAGTCAAGGGCAAGGATAATAAAGAAGTTTACGGTCAGGGTGCTGAGCAGATTGTAGATGCCATTCAGCAGCTCGCCTTTTCACGGACCAATGTTATTTCCTATCGAGGACAGTATTTCAACGTCGGAACGCCGGCTGAAGGTTTGACCGAATTGACCATTCAAAACAATACAGAAACAGATATGGTATTTTCATTAAGTTTGGAGGAGGGGCAAGTATCCATCATTCTGGCATCTAAGTGATACTCAAGGGAAGTCGAAGTTTGACATTGTCACCTGAGACTTTCAAAGAGTATAAAAAGGGAAAAATTATGATTGCAAGTTTAGTATTTATATTAGGTGTCGTATTTGGGAGCTTTTTCAATGTCGTCATCTACCGTGTACCACTGGAAAAGAGCATTGCCAAAGGTCGGTCCATGTGCCCGTCCTGCGGTCATGTCTTGACTTCGGTGGAGCTGATTCCGGTTGTGTCGATTATCATGCAGGGCTTTAAATGCAAGCACTGCAAGGAGCCGATTTCACCGCGCTATCTCATTGTGGAGCTCCTGACGGGTCTGCTCTGGCTGGCCTCTTATCTGATCTTTCAAGATCAGGGGCCATGGATGGTTGTTTCAGCCTGTCTCTTGGTGTCGCTTTGTCTCATTATCGGTTATATCGATTTTGATACTCAGTACATCTCGGACTCGGTTCTGCTGGTTTTCTGGCTGGGCCGCATGGCTGTTACGTTTTTTACCAATGAGTTCAATTGGGAACTGCTTTTTTCGCTGCTAGTCGGCGCTGGTCTCTACTCTCTCATTTATTTTGGGGCCAAGGCTTATTACAAGAAAGAGGCTTTCGGGATGGGAGACATCCTTTACTTAGCTGCCCTGAGCAGTTGGTTTAGCCCTTTGAATACGCTGATTTTGGGATATGGTTCTTTCTTTGTGGCTGGAGCGATTCTCTTAATCGCAACCATCTTTAAGAAATTCAAATTTAAGTTGAAAGAAGAAGTCCCTTTTGGTCCTGCTATGAGTATCATGGCGGTCATCCTATATTTCTGGGGAGGAATTTAGGAAACCAAAAGCGACAATAGAAATGGATAGAAAAAATGTTTAGGAAGAAAAAAGTTATTATAGCATTAGCGACAGCTACTGTCCTTTCAGGCAGTGTGTTGCCTGCCAGCCGTCTAGAGGCAAATGAAAAGGCCAGTCTGGATCCGTCTTTAGTGCAGGTATCAGATCAGTTTCAGGCCAAGAAAACAGGAGCAGTCGTCTTTTCAGAAGATGTAACAGTGCCAAGCACAGTGTCAGCCGATTTCATTGATAGTCGTTTGGCTGGCACGCCGATGGCTGGATTGGGAAAAGCTTTCAAAAAAGCAGAGAAAGATCATGGAGTTAATGCAATTTTTCTCGTAGGGCTGGCTATTCACGAATCGGATTACGGCCGCAGTCAGATTGCTCAGGCCAAGCACAACCTGTTTGGTTTCATGGCTTATGACTCCAGTCCTTTTTCCAGTGCAGGAAATTTCGCAACATTTGACGATGGTATAGATACAGTTGCCCGCTATCTTAGCGAGCACTATCTCAAGCCTGGCGGTCAGTTCTACAATGGTAAGAGCATGGCTGCTATCAATGTAAGATACGCATCTGACAAAACTTGGTCAAGCAAGATTATGATTCGTATTCGAAATTTTTTGAAAAAAGGTTAAGGTGGCTGGGACAATCATGTCTCAGCTTGCTTTATTATAGAAAGAATTTCTTTTGGTGAGGTGATTGACGGGGTTTTTCTTGTTCTCTGGGGCTCTAAAAATTCCTAATTATCCTCTCAGGACTAAAAAATAAAAAAATTGCTTCTGCTACATCTACATCGTCTTTTATGGCGAAAAATGACTTAATTAGGGGATTTATGAAAAAAAAGTTTGACGTAAGCGATGTGTTAAAGGAAGCCTGGGGACTGACTGTTGATTACTTTTTTGTATGGACTGCAGGGCTTGCTATCATTCAACTGCCATTTTTTATTCTGGGGCTGTTAATTCTATTTTTTTCTCCATTTACTTCTTCATTTGTTCCAAGTATGATTTTCTTTGGATTTCTATGTTCTTTTGTGATTTCTTATATCCATAAGTTTTCCTTGACCATGGTTCGTAATCCGCAGATGGTGCGAAGAAACTTCTGGGGGGCTGTTGGCTACAGTATTTTTGATGGCTTTTTTGGGCGTTTGCTTTCTATGTCTATTTATGTCTTCATCTTTTTCTTGGCTATGTTACTTCTTTTTGTATACTTTTATAATGTCTTGATGCCAGATGCAAATTTTCGAGAGAATATGGGAACTTGGATGATTTGGGTTGCAAATAACCAAGAGAAGATGGCTAGTATGCTCTTCCTGCTTTTTTTGATAGCACCAATGTTTAACTTGTTATTCCATTTGTTTTACAGTTATTTTATAGTCTCTCACTTCTTCTTGTTGCCTTATATTATTCAAGATACCAACTCCTCTGATAACCTATTGCGTCCTCTGTCAGCCTTTGGCAGCTTGGGCAAGTCCTTTTCTCGTATGAATGGTCAGAGGGGGCGTTACTTACTGGTAGAGCTTGTCTTAAAGCTTATTCCTGTAGTATTGGGTCTAATAGAAGTTTTGAGTTTGCTTTTTGGTGCTGGTGTGTCTAATATTGTGGGAATGATTGTTAGTATGATAAATGGCTTTTTGCTGATTTATGCCTTGGCAGCCCGCTCGGTTATGGCTGACATCCTGATGTCTTATGATCGGGAAATAGTTAATTTTGGAGATTAATATTTATGAAAAAATTAGAAAGGATTTTAGGATTTAGGATAATGAACGATGAATGATGTAAAAGTAACAAGGGTTTTCAGAGAAGCTTGGATTTTTGTTACAGAATATTATTTTGTCTGGCTGAAAGGCCTTTTGCTGGTCGGAATCCCGCTTGCAGTGCTGGGCTGGTTTCTTTTTCCGCTGGTTTCGAGTTGGTCTTACCGGTCCATTTTAGTCTTGACCTGTTTGGCATTTATAATTGCCTTCGGTTTTGCTTACGTCAATAAATTTGCCTTGACAGTGATACGAAATCCGCAGATGGTTAAGCTCTATTTTGGCTATGCAGTTTGGTACAGTATCTCAGATGGCTTGCTTACCCGCCTCTTTTATTCCTTCATTGTCAGTGCAGTCCAGGTTCTGATTCTGTACATGGGTTGGTCGGCAATTGGCATCAATCTTGGGGTGGCTAGTCTCTTTGCCTTTTATCGGAGGGCAGTAAGTCCAGAGGCCATTGTGATTTTCCAGTTTCTCTTTCCTTTCTTGTTCATGGTCTTTTACCTGCTCTTCACTTATTTGGTTGATTCGCACTTCTTTTTGCTGTCCTATATCATTCAGGATACTAGCTCCAGAGACAATCTGGCCAAGCCGCTTTCTTTTTATGGCTGTTTGAGAAAGTCAGTCCTGCTGATGAAGGAGCGCAGGGGTCGTTATGTTCTGCTCAGCTTTTTTCTAGCTTCTTTTGGTGGGCTTATTGGGCTGGGTACTCATCTCCTGATGGATCTGATAAGTCAGTATATTGGTCCCTTGCTGGGGGAACTGGATGATTTACTTGGCCTGATCCAGATGATTCCTGTCCTAGTTTTCAGTAGCTTTTACTGTGTATTTGTTCTGGTTGTTCGGACAGTTTTTGCCGATACTCTGATGGAAAATGATACAGAAGTGGTGGATTTTGGTGATTAGTTTAGGAAGTTGCAAGACCAGACAATACTTGATAGAAACAAGAGGAAGGATATGAAATCAGTAACAAGAATCTTAATAACAGCTTTGGTGCTAACTGGGATTGGCTTTATTCCTCTCCCTTATGAATTAGAGACCGTGAGGCCGGCTTTGAATGCCAAAGACTTTGTCCAAGTTCAAGGAGGAACTGATAAAGGAAAAGGTAAAATCTATGTCATGGCTGTTGGTGTTTCCAAGGCCCGAGTCTTCAGTCTCTTTTTGACTCTGCTGCCTAATTACAGGCTGGAAACAGAGTATGTCTCTGTGCCTGAAAACTATTTTGATAAGGAGAAGGGACGGGAAGAGCGAGAGAACAGCACTATGGGGTCTTCCCATCTCAATGCCTTGCAGGTAGCTTATCAAGCATCCGGTCATACTGTTGAGATTAGACATAAAGAGATTTTTGTGGATGCTGTCAGCCAAGAGACGCCGTTAGCTCAGGAGCTGCAGAAAGGCGATGTGATTTTAAAGATTGACAATCAGAGTTACACTAGTCCATACGATATTGTCGATCAGATGGAGCAGCGGCCAGTTGGCGATGTGGTATCAATTGAGTACAGCCGTAATGGTGTAATTGGTTTGGCTAGCGGTCCTGTGATTGTGGATGAGACAACTGGTAAGCCTGGTTTGGGGATTGCATTGGGTTCTAAAGCCAGTGTTGCCATGAATCCTCTGACCAAGTTTAAGAGCAACGGTGTAGCAGGCCCCTCTGGTGGACTCATGTTCAGTTTGGAGCTGTACAATCAGCTCGTGTCTGAAGACATTACCAAAGGACAAGCTATTGCTGGTACTGGAACGATTGACCCCAAGGGAAATGTTGGCCGGATTGGCGGGATAGAGATGAAGGTCATTGCTGTGGATAAGGCAGGCGCTGAGATTTGCTTTGTTCCTGATGACACCATTGGCGCCGATATTGCCCAGTACAATCCCAAGCTGCGCTCTAGCTACCATGAGGCACTTCGTGCTTCTATCAAAATCAAGAGTAAAATGAAAATCGTCCCTGTCAAAACCTTCAACGAAGCTTTGAACTATCTCAGAGAGATGGAATAAGGGACTTTGCTACTCTATGAATAGTTAATAGAAACACAAGCTCTTGCTGGTTATTTATCTGGCGAGGGCTTTTATTATAGAATTTTTTCAAATAATTGCCACCTTGGCACATAAATTCTTGCTTTCCAAATTGAAGTGTGATATATTTATAACATAAAGAGTGTTAAATATTTCTAACATAAGGAAAGGAGTCTATCATGAAAAAAAGTCAAAAAACGGGTGGCCTCATTACAATGATTTCCGCAGCTCTCTTTATTGATTTTACTGTTTTATTTGGTTCTAATCTTAGTTGGGGACCCAAGTTAGTTATTGCTGGTATTTCAGTGTTAGGGCAGATTGTAGCTATTTGGGGCTGGCTACATATGAAACCATGGCCTCATAAGAGTCAGAAAGGTAAGGGAAAGATTATTTTTGACTTGTCTGCTAAGCTTTACACGATACTTTTGTTTGCAGCAAGCATTTTTTATACAGTAGGGATTTGGGTTGC
>ERZ1699260.573-NODE-573-length-13143-cov-3.971189_pt1 | contig 13143 bp, 12 predicted proteins | sample MGYA00581519_ERZ1699260 | MGnify/ENA primary metagenome ERZ1699260 (study PRJEB42319, sample SAMD00040324) | human oral metagenome | material: saliva | host: Homo sapiens | study: EMG produced TPA metagenomics assembly of PRJDB4115 data set (Metgenomic analysis of... | reverse complement strand
GGCCTTTCGGCTTGCACGGCGTGCACGGCATCCTCTGCGGCAAACGGCAGCGGGACGGCGGCATCGGGACTCTGTACCTTGACCGGACGGGGCGAGCGCGGCGGTTTTGCGGTGCGCTCCGCTTGGATTTCGGCCATTCCGGCAGCGGCATCCTGATGCGGCGGCAAGGTGTCCGCGCCGTCTTCAAACAGCTTTTGCAGCACTTTCAGACCGGTCGCGCTGTTGGTTTGCGGTTTTTTCGGTTTGGGAGAAGAGCGGTTTGCTGCCCCAGTTTCCTGCTTTTCAGGCTGCCTTTTGGGTGTGTTTTCAGACGGTTTTTGTGTATTTTCAGACGACCTTTCAGACTGTCCTGCCGCTGCCTGCTGTGCATCGGCGATTTCGTTTTCTGCCCCAGTTTCTTCATCGTTGTCAAGCAGCCCGTGTTTGGCCAGCAGCGCGTCAATGCCGCCGGAAGTATCGGCGGGGCTGCTTGCATTTTCAGGCTGCCCTGCGGGCGGTTTTTCAGACGGCCTCTGTATGTTTTCAGGCTGCCTTGGTGCTTCTCGGTATTCAGACAAGTCTTCGGCGGCAGCCATAAAGCGTGCCTGCGGTACGGACGCTGCCTCAGTTTCGTTTCCACTGCGGTTTTCTGTTTCAGTATCCCGACGCTTGCGCGGCGGGGGCGGAATGTCGGTGGGAATGCCGGATTCCGCCGGCTGCGGGGCGTTTTCTGCCTCAGTTTCCCGCTCGGCGCTGTTGCTGCTGTGCCGCTGCGCGGTACTTTGGTCGCTGCTGATGTTCAGGCTGCCTGAAAATTCGGCGGGATAGCTGCCGTCGGGATACAGGGTTTCCAGTTTGAAGGCCAGCATGGTGAAACGCTGGCTGCGCGTTTCGCCGTCGCTGCGCGTAAAGGCAATATCAACGGCGGTAACGGCGCGGCGTTCATCGGCGGGATTGGGCAGCACCGCGCCGTATTCCAGCAGGGTGTCGAATACGCGCTGGTTGTCGGACGGAAAGGACGGCGCGGCGGGATGCTTGGTCTGTTTCAGAAATTCGCGGATGTGGTCGGGGACATTTTTGGACACCATGTACACCGTGCCGCCCTGTCGGAACAGATCGCCGCCGGCGGAGGACGCGGTGCTGAACCAGCGGCCGCGTTCGGCCAGCATTTCGACCAGGGTTTCCATCACGGTTTCGACCAGCGGCGTGCGTCTGGCGGTGGCGAAACGCTGGCGGGAACCGCTTTTCAGGTCTCGGGCGGTAGAGGCCATGTCCGCCTTGCGGACGATGTCGGCAAACGGGCTGCCTTCGTGCTGTCCGCTCAGATACTGCCTCAGCGCAGGCAGCAGCTTCGGGTCGCCCGCCGCCAGCCAGCGGCGCACGGGGGCGGGAACGACGGCGGCAAAAAACGTCCACGCCAACTCCGCGTGCAGGGCGTAGGGCACTTTATGTTCGGGAAAAGAAACGCGGTACCATTGGCCGCCGTTCTGCGCCATATTGCCCGCGTCCGGCAGCCACAGGCTGCCCTGCGCATCTTCGGCATGCTCGAACAGTTCCACGGTTACGCCGGTCAGGGTTTTGCCGATGTCGTGCAAGAGCGCGGCGGTCAGGATGCCGAAACGCCACGGCGCGCCCAGACGGGCGATGTCTTCGGTTTTCGCGCCGGGCGGCCAGCTGCGGGCGGCTGCGGCGGTCAGCGCGAGTACCGCCACATCGAGCGTGTGGCGCACCAGCCCGCCGTCGCCCGCGTGGTGGTGCGATTCGGAAGCGGGCAGCCGCTGCACGAAGGCAATGTAGGCGTACAGCGTCGGCAGCGCGTCGCGCTGCCAATTTTCATCGGACAGCCCGAGATTGGTCTTGATGTTGGCCAATACCGGTTCGAGGTCGAGCAAACGGACAAGCTCCTCCGCTTCCAGCACGCGGAACCGGCCGTTTGCCGTATCGGGCAGGCGTTCGCGGGTCGGGCTGGCAGCAGGCGGGTGTTTTTCGGGATGGTAAAAGAGATAGAGCAGTATCAGGATGACGGCGGCGGCGATGACCGCATACCACGTCAGCGACATAAGGCGCTCCCTGTTGCAGCGGCCAAGAGCCAGGATGCTGCCTCAGCTTCATCGGCATGGGCGACGGACAACTGCACCAGTTCGGACACGGCGGTGCGGGTGCAGAAGGCGGAAAAAGATTCGTGCAGGCTGTTCCAGTGTTCGGTGCGTCCGGCGGTCGTGCCGCAGGCATGCCAGAAGAAGCCGTCGAAACCGGCAGCCAGCGCCTGTGCCAGTGTCCGGTCGCTGCTGTCGGCGGGCAGCGCGTCCAGCAGGGCGGCGGTATGCGCGGCCAGTACGCCGCTGCTGGACAATTCGTCTAGGGTCAGTTGCTCCATAAAGCCGCTGCACCGGGCGATATGGTAGGCCAGCACCGCCGGCCACAGCGGCGAAACGCCGTGCAGACGCTCGATGCGGCGGTGCAGTAGCATAAAGTGTTCGGGCTGCATGGCGTTTCGGCTCCGTCGGACAAATGCCCCAAGTATTTCGGAAAAAAACGCGCAGAAGCAAGCAACAAAGTGAAAAACGGGTTTCTTGCGTTGTCGCTTGCTTTTTCAGGCTGCCTGTGCTTCGGTTTCTGGGCTTTTTAACGGCTTGTTATTCAAGGAATAACAAGCCGTTTGCCTTTAAAGCCTTTTGAGATTTTCCCTTAAAACCTTTTCCCCTTAGCCTTAAATCTTTTCCCTTTGCCTTTGGGGCTGTTGTAAAAAAAGCGGGGGGCGTGCTTTAAGCACCCCGCTTTTTGGCTTTTGGATAATCGCCCTTACCTTTACTTTATTTATTTGAAACAAGGAATTACCGGATTCGAAAAACCCTGCTGCCCGATAGCCGAACTGCACACTATGCAGAAAACAGATGCGCCTTGTCAAGCAACAAAGGAAATCGGACTTTTTTCCTTTGTTGCATGACTTTTCAGGATTTTTTACCAACAATGCCGGCTAGGTGCGGCAGTTGGATGCCGCGAATCGCCAACCGAGGCAGCCGGGTAAGGATGGGGGCATCTCGAACCGAAAGCCTGTCAGACAATACGTCCGGCCGCGTATTTTCCGGTTCGGACAGTCCCGCACATATCTGTGCCGCAGTATCTGAGAAGTATTGCGCAGCGGCGCCATCGCACCGCGCCGCCGACTGTCCGAACCCGAAAGTATGCCCGCCGGCACTTAGGGGAAACCATGAAAGACGCCGCCCATGCCAACGAACCCGCTTCCCTCGGCCTGCTGTTGCAGGACGAGGGCAAAGCCTTTGACTTGGGCGTGGCGGCGCGTTTCATTTCCACCTCGAACGGCGACAAGCCGGTGGTGGATTTTTTGAACTGGGTGTTTCCCTATGCTGCATCGGTCAAAGCGTCCGACATCCATTTCCGCGATCAGGAAAACGGCTGCATGGTTAGACTGCGCGGCCGCGATATGGCTTTATCCGACCGTTGGCTGTTCAGCCGTGCCGCTTCGCAGGCGGTAGACGAAAAAATCCGCGCCAAATGCCGCATCGGCAGCAGCGACCGCGAGTCGCCGCAGGACGGATCGTTCTGGCTGCTGGATCAGTCCAGCCAAACAATGGTGGACGTACGGGTCAGCATTCTGCCCAACCGTTACGGCCAAAGCACGGTGTGCCGTATCCTGAATCAGGAAAACGCGCATTTCGGGCTGGATGCCGTCCATATGCCCGATGCCGTGCACCGTGCGCTGGAACAGGTTTTGTCCATGAACGAGGGGCTGATTCTGTGCTGCGGTCCGACCGGATCGGGCAAATCGCACACGCTCAACGCCTGTCTCAACCACGTCAACCGTCCCGACATCCACGTCTGCACCGCCGAAGACCCGGTGGAATATCCGGTTAAAGGCGCGAACCAAATCAGCATTCATCCGGTTTATCGCCCGTTTTCCAAAGTTATCCGCAGCTTTATGCGCCACGACCCCGATGTGATTCTGGTCGGCGAAGTGCGCGACGGCGAAACCGCCGAAATGGCGGTCAATGCCGCCAATACCGGCCATCTGGTGCTGACCACCATTCATGCCAACGATGCGCCGCTGTCGCTGTACCGGCTGATGGGGCTGGGCGTGGAAGGCTATATGCTTGCCGATGTGCTGCTCGCCTTTTTCTCGCAGCGGCTGCTTAACCGGCTGTGTCCGCACTGTCGCGAAGCAATTACGCTTTCCGAGGCGGAACAACCACCGTCCCGCTTTTTTCAGGCTGCCTGCTACCGCCACAATCCAAACGGATGCGACAACTGCCGCTCGGGCTATACGGGGCGGATTCCGGTCATCGAGTTCGCCCTCAATTCGCCGCAGGTGCGCCAAGCCCTGCTGGCACACGACATGGCGGCGGTACGCGAAGCCCTGTACGCGCAGCCGCAATACCGCACGCTGACCGAAGCTGCGCTGGAAATGTCGGCGCAGGGGCTGGTTGATTTTGACGATGCCTGCGCCATCGGCAGCATGGTAGTGGATAAGCTGTTATCAGGAGAACAACCGTGAACCGCCGCCGTTTTCTGACTGCATTTGCCGCATTGTCCGCCTCGCTGGCAGCGCGGGCAGACAACCCGTTTGCCCTGCCGGAAAACAGCGGGGCGTTACCCGAACAGTCCGCCAAGCCGGATATTGTCAAACCCTATCTGGCGGTCGGCCCCTATGCCGACGACCAGTCTCGCGTGTTCATGTTTATGAGCTACGAATGCCCTTACTGCGAACAGACGTGGTATGGCATGGGCGAATGGGGGCGCACGCTGCCCGAGCCGTTCCGCTTCGTGTATGTGCCGATTTATACCGGCAACAGGCGGCTGGATGCGGCGGCCACCGGTTTCTACATCGTGCGCAGTCTGGCACCGCAGCGGATTGCCGAGTACCAGCGGCTGGCTTTCGAAGCGGCCAAAACGGCACGCAGCAGTGCCGATTTTGCCGCCGTGCTGCACCGCATGGGGTTTTCCCACGGCCAAATCGCCGCAGCAGCCGCCGACAGACGGACGCAGCAGCGGATGGCGCGGGCGATGCTGCTGGTGCGCCGCTACCGGGTTACCGCCACGCCGTTTTTCGCCGTCGGCGGACGCTACACCACCCATGCCGGCTTTACCGGCGGCGACTACCGCGTACTGGTACAGCTGATGAACGGGCTGGTATCCGATGCCTTGCAGAATGCGCGCCGTTAGGTATCTGCCCGTACTGCCCGCAGTTGCGGCGGCGGTTTGGCTGTGGGCGGCACCGCTGCCGCCCTTGTGTCCGCTGCCGGCGGACGAAACTTTGCGCTACGACAGCGCGGACATCCGCCATCCGGCAGCGGCGGCCCGCGCTTTCACCCTCGGCGCGGGACGGCAGCCGCAGTGTTTCGGCAGCCTGAAACCCGTCGCACGGGACGGCTGGACGGTATATGCGGCACAGATGCTGCGCCCCCATGCCTACCGCACGTTTGATGCGTGGCGTAAGGCGTATGCGGTTTTACTGCTGCTGTTTTCAGGCTGCCTTATCCGATGGCTGAGGGTAACAGACAAGAAAGGGAAATATGGCCAAAACAATTCTGACGGCGGTGCTTTCAGGCTGCCTGATGGCGGCGTGCACGAACACACCGTCGCCCGAACCGCCGCTTGCACGGCGCACCGAAATCGTGGTGCTGAAACGCACCGGATACAGTGATGCCGCTATTTTGGACGAAGAGGAAGGCAGCTATTTCTGGCTGCCGCAGGCGGTCAGCCCTGCGGGCATTGCCTTGTCTTTTCAGACGGCCTCAGGAGAGCACAAGGTGCTGCACACGGTGTACTTCCGCACCGATTCGGCCGCTTTGTCCGCGTATGAAAAACAGGCACTGCGGCGTGCCACCCCGATGCTGCGGCAGCAGGGCGTAACTCTTTCCGGCTATGCCGACCCGCGTGCCAGAGTGGAATACAACAACCGACTGGCTGCACGCCGCGCCGAGAGCGTGGCGCGTTATCTGGACGGATTGGGCGTAAGGGTCAACCGCCGCTGCATTTTCGGCGAAACCCGTCTGCCCGACAGCGATTTATGCGAATGGAGAACACAATGAGCGACAACAACCGTGCCGTCGTTTTTCCCGAATACGTCGATACCCTGCCCCAGTTTCTGTTTTTAGAATCGGACGATATTTCGGTGTTTATCGTCGGCTTGATGATTGGGGTGGTGCTGCAATACGCGCTGCGCACGGCGTTTGGCATGCTGGCGGGAATTGCGCTGGGAGTATGGATGTCCTACCAGTACGTCAAATTCAAGCGCAACACCCTGCCGGGTACCATGATGCACATGCTGTATGCGCTGACGGGTTTGTTCGTGCTGAACAAACGCTTTGCCAACGGGCTGGTTAAAAGGGTGGACAACTGATGCAGTGGCCGACATTCAAAACCACCTTCCGCAAGGCTCTGGAAAACAACACGATACTCGGGCTGATTGCCATCGGTCTGCTGATTATGAACATCGTGCAGGCGGTCAGTCTGTCGCGAATGCGCGAACGGGTGGTGCTGAAACCGCCCAGCGAACTGCCCGAGCAGGCGGTTATCGGCTGGGACAGCGCATCGCAGAACTATCTCAACTCGTTTGCCGCCTACATTGTCGGCACCATGTCCTCTGCCACGCCCGGGACGGTCGATTTTATCAGCCGCAATATGGAGCCGCTGTTTGATCCGAAGATATGGCAGCTGGTCAAGCCGCAGCTGTTGGCCATCAAAAGCAATCCGAACTATATCGGCGTCAATCCGGTCAGCAATTTCACACCGGAGGGTGGCATCATTTTCGAAGCCAAAAGCCGCAAAATCTTTATTCCGGGCAAGCTGGTTTCATCCGCATACAGCAAAGGCGGCATGACCCAGCTGGGACAGGTGGCGGTTACCTACGAGTTGCAGATGGAAGTGGTCGCCGGCCTGCCGCGTGTGACTTCGTGGTACGTCTATCCGGGCGAGCCGCACACCTTTGCCTGGGCAGACCGCTATCCCGACAAGGCGGAAAAGGAAGCGGCAGACCGCAAAGCACAGATTCAGGTGGTGCCCCAGGTACCGGAAAGCGAGATTACTTTCCCGCAGGCACCGTCTGCTACGGCGGCTGCTTCTGTGCCGTCCGCACCGCAGGGGCAGCCTGAAAACCCGCCAACGCCTTTCGGGAAAAACAGCGGTGCGGAGCAGCCGCCACCGGCCGCATCCGTACCTGCTCCCGCCGTGCTGCCGCCTGCCGCTTCCGGCGTGCAGCCGGCCGCCCCCGACGACAACCCCGATGTTTTGTAGGAGCCGTTTTATGAACCCACGTTTATCCCGCCTCGGCCTTGCGTGCCTCCTGCTGTGTGCGGCTGCCGCCCATGCTGATGAGGCCGTGCGGGCTTCGGACTATGCCCGCCGCCGCGTCGTACAAGTAACCGCCCCTGTCGGCGGCACACCTTCTGCCGCTGCGGCCGGCAGCATTCAGGAAGGACCGATACGCGGCGTACACGCCATCGTGTCTTCCTACGGCGAAAACCACCGCGTGCCGGTGTCGCGCCGCCATCCGAACATCATCAACACGCCTTTTACCCGTGCGCACGCCGTCGGCCTGAAAACCCATTACGACCTCGGTTCCAACGGCTCGGCGATTCTGGTTACCCCGAAAACCGACAAACCGTTTTTCGTGTCGATTACCGATGCCGACAACCCGACCGGCATGCCCATCTCGCTGACGCTGGTACCCACCGCCAAGCTGGATTCGCAGACCATTACCGTATCGCTCGGCGGCAGGCAGGGCGCGGGGGCGGCGGCACCGTCGGGCGGTTTTCCGCAGCAGCTGGCCGCCGTTATCCGCGACATCGTGATGCTGAAAACCCCGGCCGGATACAGCGTGCGTCCGCTGCGCCGCAGCTTTGCGATGGCTTCCGGCATGAGCGTCTCGCCCGTAGAACGTTACAGCGGCAACGAGTTTGATATTTTCCGCTACCGCCTGAAAAACACCACCGGCCGCACCCAAACGCTGGCCGAAGAAATGTTCGGCGCGGACGCACGGGTGGTGGCGGTGGCCTTCTATCCGAAAATCCAGGTGCGGCCGGGCGAAAGCACCGACGTGCTGATTATGGTCGGCAGGGAGCGTTAGCATGGGGCTGAAAGAAACTTGGCGCAACGGCAGCGGCAAACAGAAGCGCAATATGGTTTTGGGCGGCGTGGCAGCGTTTCTGACGCTGGCCACCATTGCCGCGATGATTACCGACAGCGTGCGCGGCACGCGCTCCGGCCGCCGCAAAACCGAAGTCGAACAGGTGGTTACCCCCAACCAGCGCAATCTGACGCAGGAAGGGCTGGCGGCGGAAATCTATGCGCTGCGCAACCAAGTCCAGCAGATGCAGCAGCAGATGGTGCAAAGGCAGCCTGAAAAGGGCGGCGGCCTGACCGAAGAGCAGGTACGGCAGATTGTTGCCGAAAACCGTAATGCCGGTTTGGAAAGCCAAGCCGCTTCTGCTATCGGCAACGGCTTCGTCCCGCCCGGCACGCTGCCGGACGATAAGGGCGCACCGCTCGCCCCCGGCGCGGGCGGCTCGGCGCAGCCTGCCGCGTCTGCGGAGGAAGAAGACAGCAGCCCCTATCAAAACCATACCAGCAACAGCAGCAAAAACAGCGGCAGCAAGGATAAAGACGGCAGTCCGGCTGTGGGCAAGGAAAGCGGCGCGGCGAACGACACCCGTAGTTATCTTCCCGCCGGTTCGCAACTGTCGGTCATCGCCGTCTCCGGCATCAACGCGCCCACCGGCGACGGTAACGGCGAAGCGGGCAGTTCGGGCGAAAACGCCATGCCCATCCTGTTGCGCGTGAAAGGTTTGGGGCGGATGGCCAACGGCTTCAAAAGCGATTTGTCCGACTGTGTGATTATCGCCAACGCCTACGGCCAGTTGGCCGACGAGCGCGCCTATGTGCGTACCAAATCAATTACCTGCATCCGTTCCGACGGCAAGGCAGTCGAAGCAACGCTCAAAGGCACGCTGATCGGCGAAGACGGCAAGCCCGGCTGGCACGGGCGGCTGGTTTCGCGCGACGGCAAGGCCATCGCCCAGATGGTCAAAATCGGCATGATCAACACGGCCGGACAAATCGGCATAGCCGCAGCCGGCAGCGGGCGCATCGGCCACCGCGACGGCGGCGGCAACAGCATCAATATCGGCACCGGCGGCACCCCGCTCGGGCAGGCGGCCACCACGGCGGCGGCCAATGGCTTGAACGACATTTTCGGGCGGGTGGCGTCGATTTACGAAAAATATGCGCAGCAGTCTTTCCCGGTAATCGAAATCCAACCGCTGCGCACCGGCGATATTCTGATCCAGTCCGGTATCTCACTGGAATATGCAAAGGACAAACGATGACCAAGAACACCGTTTCAAGCGTGCTAGCCGCGCTGCTGCTGGCCGGCTGCGCCGCTTCGATGAATACCGGCTCGGGCAAACTGGGATGCGGCCGCGCCAAACAGGGAGCCTGCATGAACATGGCGCAGGCATGGGACGCATCCGACGACTACCGCCCGGGCGAATATCCCGCAGCGGGTGGCTTGGGCAGCAGCAAAATCACGCCCTTTCTGCCCGAGCCGATACCCAATGCCGCCACCGTGTACGAACCCAAACCGCTGCTGATGCCCGCGCAGGTGTTGCGGGTGTGGGTAAACGCCTATGAAGACAGCAGCGGCAGCCTGGTCTATCCGACCCGCGTCTTCTCCGAAGTCACGCCGCGCCGCTGGAATGTCGGCTATTCGGCCATGCAGGCGATTGAGTCGTCGCGCACCGTTACCCCGCTGGTTGCTCCGGCGGCAGATGGAACAGCACAGCGTGCCGGCGGGCAGGGTGCGGCAGTTTCCGAAGGCAGTGCTGTTGCGACAACGGAAGAAAACGACAGCGTCGAAACCGCGCCGCAGGCACAGCACGACAATGCGCAGCGGCCGTCTGAAAACAACAATACGCAGGACTCGGGCGGCAGTCCGGCACAAAGGCAGCCTGAAAGCCTGCCCGCCGGCGCACTGCCCGCGCCTTTGCAGTAAACCGCTTTCCCATATCCCCGTTGCGAGAGGAATACATTGTGAGAAAACTTCAAAATATTTCATCCAAACTGTCGCGCCTGAACACGCGCTATCTGATGCTGCCTCTGCTAGGTCTGCTTTCCGCTCCCGCCTTTGCCGGATCGGACACTACCTTCCAAAGCATGGTGGACTGGATACAGGACAAACTGACCGGCTCGATGGGGGTGCTGATTGCCCTAGTCGCACTGGTGATTGCCATCATCAGCTCGGCGATGGGTCAGTTTAGAGCCTTTATGGCGGTGCTGGTGGTCGTCGTTGCCGCCACGCTGGGTACCGCCATCATCATCGGCTTGTTTACCGCCACAGTCTGAAGCAAGATATTTTTCAGGCTGCCTGATGAAACTCTTTCTCTGCGAAAAACCCTCGCAAGCCAAAGACATCGGCAAGGTGCTGGGCGTGCTTGGCGGACGGAACGACGGTTATTTCCGCAAGGGCGACACCGCCGTTACTTGGGCGTTCGGCCATATCCTGAGCCAGATGCCGCCTGCCGCCTACGGCGGGCAATACGCCGATTTCGGCAACATTGCCGCACTGCCGGTGATTCCCGAAACCTGGCAGATGGAAGTGTCCAAAGGCGCGGCCAAGCAGTTTAAGGTCATCCAAAAACTACTGGCCGAGGCGGACGAGGTGGTCATCGCCACCGATGCCGACCGCGAGGGCGAAGTCATCGCGCGGGAGATACTGGACTACTGTGGCTACCGCAAAAAAGTTTCCCGCTTCTGGACCAGCGGACTGGATGCGGCTTCGGTCAAAAAAGCCCTGGCCAACATCCTGCCCGGCAGCAAAACCGAAGGACTGTATCTGGCCGGACTGGCACGCGGCCGCGCCGACTGGCTGGTCGGCATGAACCTGTCCCGTGCCTACACCGCCGCCTATGCCGAAGGCTACGGCAAGGAGCACTCACTGTCGGTCGGTCGCATCCAAACGCCGACGCTGGCACTGGTGGTGCGGCGCGATGCCGCCATTGACAACTTCAAACCCTATGCTTACTACACGCTCTCTGCGGTTTTTCAGGCTGCCTCAGGCAGCTTTACCGCCCTGTGGCAGATACCGGGCAGCCTGAAAAATTCAGACGGCCTGTGCACCGATAAAGCCCCCGTTGAGACGCTGGCGGCGCAATTGGACGGCAGCAGCGGCACCGTCCGCACCGCCGCCACCGAGTGCAAACACACGCCCGCGCCGCTGCCGTACAGCCTGTCTGCTTTGCAGAAAGAAGCGGGCAACCGCTTCGGCATGAGTCCCGACGAAGTGCTGAAAACCGCCCAGTCGCTCTACGAGAAACACAAAATCACTTCCTACCCGCGCACACCGTGCCGCTACCTGCCTAAGTCACAGCAGGCCGAAGTGCCGCAGGTCTTCGCCGCATTATTGGCGCTCGATCCGTCGCTGGCCACCGTGTTGCAGGAGGCCGACGCACAACGGCCGTCTCGGGTGTGGAACGACGCGCAGGTCAACAAACACTCGCACCACGCCATTATTCCAACCACCGTCGCCAATGCCGATTTGTCGGCACTCTCCAAAGCCGAACGCGATCTCTACCTGATGATACGCAGCCGCTACATCGCCCAGTTCTACCCCGACTACGAATATGAGGCTACCGTTATCGAAACCGAATGCTGCGGCCACCTGTTCCGCACCGTCGGCCGCCGTCCCGCCAAAGCCGGATGGAAATCCCTGTTGGGCGATGCGGACGAAGAAACCGAAGGCAGCCTGAAAGACGGAGACGAAGAACAGGACAGCGGTCAAACCCTGCCGCCGGTCAAAGCCGGAGATGCCGTACAAGGCAGCCGCAGCAAGGCACAGCAGAAGCAGACTGCCCCGCCGCCGCGCTTTACCGAGCCCAGTCTGCTGGACGAAATGCAGACCCTGTCGGATTTTTTGAAAACCGTAAACGACGAGCAAATCAAAAAGGTGCTGCGCCGCACCGAAGGACTGGGCACCGAAGCCACCCGCGCCGCAATTATCAAACGGCTGTTTGAGATGGGTTATCTGGAAAAGAAAAAGCGCAAAGTCTATGCCACCGAAAAAGGCCGCCGGCTAATTGCCCGCATTCCCAAAACCATCGCCGATCCGGTTACCACCGCCAAATGGGAGATGGCTCTGAGCGCCATTGAAACAGGCAAAATCAGCCTGGAAGAATTTACCGCCTACCAGGAAGGCATGATCCGCAAGCTGGTGGCCGAAGCACAGGCAGATGCCAGAAACAGGCAGCCTGAAAGAAAGAGAAAAGCCGTCTGAAAAGGTTTCAGACGGCCTGTTGCAAGCTGATTGGCATCAATATCAAGAGAAAGAACAGATCATGGACAAACGGTTTTCCAAAGAATACCAAGCAACCTGTGGCGGAGGTGGAAATATCGCCCTGTTCCGTTACAACACCAACATACCCATCATCATTGACAGCGGGTATTACCGGAAATTGCGCCACGCGGCATACAGAAAACCCAAATTGTGGCTGTCAGCGGTTTACTGGACAGTTATCAATGTTTATTCGCGCATTTTGAACCAGGTTTTGAATCTGTGGGCATTTGTGTCCTTCATCTGTGTGGTCGCCTATGCGTACGGCAAATTGGATTTGGCTTATCTGACCCCACAAGCAATACACAGTTTTCTGAGCTTAGTCGCATTGATAGCAGTAATGTATGGCATCTTCATTATTACATTTCGCCGAAATTTTGCAGGGACAGTTCAAAAAGATTCCGGCCATGATTAACCGCAGACAGTTTCTATCCGCCCTTACCGTATCGGCGGCCGGCATCCTGTTTCCCGACGAAGCGTTTGCGCTGGCCGACAACAGCGGTTTCTGGCAGCGCGACCGCCTGCTGGAAATGCGCCGTGCCGACACGGGCGAGCGGCGCAGCATCCGCTTCTATGCCGCCGACAGGGGCTATCTGAAAGACGGCTATCTGGCCGCCCGCTGGTTTCTGCGCGATGCCAAAGACGGCAACGCAGTCGCCAATATCGATGCGGGACTGCTCAACCTTTTGTACGGTTTGCAGGAATGGGCGCGGATTGCCGGCAAATCCGACCCGCTGATTACCGTCAACAGTGCCTACCGCACCGCGCGGCGCAACGCGACGATTGAAGGTGCTGCACGCAACTCGATGCACATCCACGGC
>ERZ1699260.569-NODE-569-length-13189-cov-2.317945_pt1 | contig 13189 bp, 10 predicted proteins | sample MGYA00581519_ERZ1699260 | MGnify/ENA primary metagenome ERZ1699260 (study PRJEB42319, sample SAMD00040324) | human oral metagenome | material: saliva | host: Homo sapiens | study: EMG produced TPA metagenomics assembly of PRJDB4115 data set (Metgenomic analysis of... | reverse complement strand
TTATTCTTTTGTTTGAGGTTTAGGTCCTGGATATCTGAAATCTGCCTCATCCGCATCTGGATTGTCTTTTAGAGCTTCAGCATAGAAATACTTCATCAATGTCGTGCCATGGTGTTCGGCACAAATATCAATCACTGATTGTGGTAATTGATGTTGTTTTAAGATTTCTACCCCTTTACGAACGTGATCAAAAATAATTTCTTTCGATTCATATGGTCCAATCATTTTATGAGGACTTTCCATATGCGCTGGTAAGTTCTCGATAAAGAAGAACGGATGCTCTGTCTTACCAATATCGTGATAATAACAAGCTACTCTCGCCAATTGTGAATCTCCACCAATGGCTTCCACACAGTTGGCTGAAATGTTTGCGACCATCAAACTATGATGATAAGTTCCTGGAGCTTTTGTAATCAAATCTTTTAACAACGGTTGATTTGGATTTGATAATTCTGCCCATAATAGTACAGAACTATCCTCGAATAAATACGTAAAGTACGGCATCAAAATAACAGGAATAAGGAATGATAAGAATCCACTCACTGCCGCAAACGCGAATAACCACGCTGATTGCGTTGATACCAAATCATAATTACTAAAGAATACAAATGGAACCATTAATGCTAATGGAATAATGATTTGTAATAGTAATTGTTTAAACCACGATAAATCTTTCCAGTAAACCTCTTGAATTACTCCAAGCCATGCTGCGAGTGAGAAGTAAACAGTCGTTAACGCGATTTCGGTGTTAATACTATCGCTACCAAACATATACCAGACGAGTATTGGATAAACTAACATCGCAATAATCGTAAAATAAAACTTCGATGTTAACTTATAGATGATATAGATAAATCCAGCAATCGGGAAAGCTACACCAATATAATCAATTCCACGATTTTGTAGAAATGATAAGATTTTAAGTAGGATGGCCCCAATTGTGAACACTACTGAGAACACAGTCAGTTCATTAACACGTGTATCCCACTCTTTGCTTGATGCTCCCATTTTGAAACGGAATGAGAATGCTAGTAACGATACAAATAAAATCGTTAAGAAAATTAAGTAACTATACAATTGATGGTAGTTACTTGAGTTCCCATCAATGCCTAATAATTTTAGAAGACGTAAATCTTCTTGAGTAATGATGTGCCCTTCTTGGATTAACACTTGACCTTGTAAAATACGGACTGGTGAAACACTTTGTTTGGCATTTTCTTTTGCGCTATTCGTTGCGTCTTTGTCCACAACATTATTGACAACGATACTATTCGTTAACAGTTGTCCAAGCATCTCACGTTCATTGTCAGTAAATCCTCCGTTAAAGAGCGATTTTTTAGCTGCTTCTTGAGCTTGTAGCAAATTAGATTCCGTAATAGATTTGTCCATTTGCTCTTTAATTGCATTCTCAATAGCTGATTCATAATCATCTAATTTATCTGAGCTAACAGAAAGCAATTGGATAATAACGCTATCTGGAATATACAAAGCAAAATCACGAATGGCTTTGTTTTCCGATTCTAAACTCTTCTTGAAATAAGTGAGTCGATCTTGAAGCGTTGCGACTTTTGTTGATACTTCACCAGAAGTCGTGGTTGTAGAATCAGTCGCAAAAATTTCGCTTGAGGCTTTGGCAGCGACTGTCTTAATCGCTTGGAAAAACTGTTTCACTTTATCAATTTGTTGTTGCTCGCGATTTTGGTCGAATACATAAATATCGCCAACACCGTCCATCGCCATCTGTTGATTCTTCTCAGTCTGCTCCTTATCCTCTACGGATTTCGGTGCACGAATCGTTTCTTTTGCAACTTGGTTTAATTCAAATGAATAAGAAGTTGGTTGAACATTACTCCATCCTAATATTAATAAGAATAGGAATGTAACACCTAATAGTGCAGGTAAATAGAAAATTCCTAATGATTCTTGAAACTTACGGAGCTTTTGTCTCACTTTCTTCACCTCGTTCCTTCTCAGTACTATTAGAAGCTGAGTAGGCATTAATAATTTCAGATACGATTGGATGACGTACAACGTCTCCTGCATCAAATTCTACAAAGGCAATGCCATTGATTCCTTTTAGTTTTCGTTCTGCATCTAGAAGACCACTGGCTTGATGTCCTTTTGGTAAGTCAATTTGCGATTTATCTCCATTGACAATCATTTTCGAACCAAATCCTAGACGTGTTAAAAACATCTTCATTTGCGCTCTTGTAGTATTTTGAGCTTCATCTAGAATAATAAATGAATCCTCTAATGTACGCCCACGCATATACGCTAGCGGTGCCACTTCGATAACTCCTCGTTCTAGAAGACGATTTGTGTGCTCCATACCGTATACGGTATATAAAGCATCGTATAACGGACGTAAATATGGGTCCACTTTTTCTTTTAAGTCCCCTGGTAAGAATCCTAAATTTTCACCGGCTTCAACGGCTGGACGAGTCAAGATGATTTTCTTCACTTCGCCTTTTTTCAACGCTTGAACGGCCATCACAACGGCTACGAACGTTTTACCTGTTCCGGCAGGTCCGATACCAAATACCACATCCGTCTTCTTGATTGCATGAAGATATTGTTGTTGACCATACGTTTTGGCACGAATCGCTTTTCCTGCAAATGTACGTCCAATTTCTTCGTTATATAAATTAACAAAGTAATCCAAAGTACCACGTTTGGCCATCTTTACAGCCGTAATAATATCAGTTTTTGAAATACTGATTCCCCGTGCAATCAAGTCTTGAAGCTGATTAAGCAGTTCTTTTACTTGCGAAACAGCCTCTTCTTCACCCGTAATAAAGAGTTGCTCCCCACGATGGGTAATTTGTACTTGAAATGAATCTTCAATAAAACGAATATTCTGATCTTGAGAACCAAATAATTGAATTAATTGAGGATTGTCACTTAATTCAACACTTGCTTTTACGGTTTCATTTTCCAATCAGTTATCCTCCAATCCACACTTATTTATTTAAGTGTGCTTTTACTTGTTCTTTAATGACATTACCGTCTGCTTGTCCTTTAAGAGCTTGCATTACGGCACCCATTAATTTACCGAATTCTTTTTGTGTTGTTGCTCCTACTTGTTCAGCGATTTCGGCAATTTTTGCTTGCACTTCTTCTAATGAAAGTTGCGCTGGTAAGTATTTCTCAACAATCGCTAATTCGCCTTGTGTTTTTTCAACTAATTCTTGGCGTTCTGCTTTTTCGAATTCAACAATAGAATCACGACGTTGTTTGGCTTCACGCGATAAAATTGTTAATTCTTCTTCAGGTGTTAAATCTGATTTTTTATCAATTTCAGCAGCTTGAATCGCTGTTTTAATCATACGTAATACAGCTAATGTTTCTTTGTCTTTAGCTTTCATCGCTGTTTTGATATCGTTATTAATTGTTTCTTTTAATGACATTATAATCGCTCCATTCTTTTGATTTCGTTTGATTGATAAAAAAAGACTGGGACTAATAGCCCCAGCCTGACATAGTCTATGATACACAGAGTTGACTAGAACTTGCGTTTACGAGCTGCCTCTGATTTTTTCTTACGTCTTACACTTGGTTTTTCATAAAACTCACGTTTGCGAGCCTCTTGTAAAGTTCCGGTTTTAGAAACAGTACGTTTGAAGCGACGAAGAGCATCATCAAGTGATTCGTTTTTACGAACAACTGTTTTTGACATATCCTATTCCCTCCCTCCGAGCAATAAAAAGTAACTGTTTTCTTTTGAATAGAATAACCAAACAAACGAAATGTCCTTTTTTTATTATAGGAAAGGTTCCATAAAATGTCAATCAACTTTACTAAGGTTCTTTCAACTTTTTTAGGAAAGCCTTAAACTACGCTTTTGCCGCGCACTTTTCGCAAAGACCAAAAATTTCAAAACGATGTGAATGAATTTCGCATCCTTCTAATTGATCTTTAAAGAAATCCATTGGGCACATATCAATCTCTCTTGTGCTACCACATTTTTCGCAAATGAAATGATGATGATGGCCATGAGCTTGGCAACGGAATCTAAAAAGTTTTTCTCCGTTCAGCTCTGTCTCTTCTAAAATATTTAATTGTACAAAGGTATATAAATTACGATAAATTGTATCATAACTTAATTGTGGGAATTCAGGTGCAATTAATTCTTGCACTTGTTTTGCTGATAAGTAACGGTTGGCATCATTTAAAATTTCAACAAGGCGTTGACGTTTATTCGTATGTTTATAACCCGCTTCTTTTAAAATTTCTAATGCCTCTTCCACATGATTATGGGAATGGTTATGATGATGATGTTCTTTATGATCACAATGTTCGTGACCACAGCAATGATCGTGCGAATGCATATTATTTCCCTCTTTCTTGCTTTAATAACTCTTCAATCCAGTTTGGATCAAATTTTCCAGAACGAATCATTTCAATTTCTTTTTTGTATGGCGCAATTTGAACTTTATCTTCCACTTTAATCCAAGGTGTTTCGAGAATCTTTGGAAGATGTTTAAATTCAGGAACATTAATCACATTCATGAGCGCTTCAAATCCGATTTCTCCAAAACCAAAGTTCTCGTGTCTATCTTTATGAGCCCCAACTGGATTTTTTGAATCGTTTACGTGAAGTACTTTAATTCGATCGAGACCGACTGTTTTATCAAAATGAGTTAATACTCCAGATAAATCATTTTTAATATCATACCCTGCATCGTGAACGTGGCATGTATCAAACGTTACGGATAAATGTTCATTGTGCGTCACTCCGTCGATAATACGTGCTAATTCTTCGAATGTACGAGCTAGCTCTGTTCCTTTACCCGCCATTGTTTCTAATGCGATTTGAACTTTTTGATCTTTCGTTAGAACTTGGTTTAATCCGTAGATGATTTGGTTTATTCCAACATCCACACCAGCCCCTACGTGAGAACCAGGATGTAGAACAACTTGTGTAGCACCAACCGCCTCTGCACGTTTCAATTCTTCTCTTAAAAATTCGATTGCAAAATCAATATAGCCTTCTTTTGTAGTGTTAGCTAAGTTAATAATATAAGGCGCATGGACAACAACTTCTTCAATGCCATGTTCTTTCATGTACTGTTTCCCAGCTTCAACATTTAACTCTTCAATTGGTTTTCTTCTTGTGTTTTGCGGAGCACCTGTATAAACCATCATGACATTCGCGTTATAACTTGCTGCTTCCTTTGCTGAATTCAAGAGCATTTCTTTTCCGCTCATCGAAACGTGAGACCCAATTAACATAATCATCCTCCAAATATTTCATTATTCTCTATTATTTTACTAAAATAATTCTTCTGCAATCAAGCTGTAAGCTATTTTTTATACACAAATAGCGCTTTTATTGGTATAATAAGGAAGAAATATACAAATAAAAAGGAGCCCTTATGGATTCATTACTGAAATTCTTTAAGAAGAAAAATATACAGCAACTGCTGGGCTTTCTTGTTTCTCTTCTACTTCTGTGGATTATCGCCTATCCATTAGTAAGTGAAAGTTCAACAATAAAACCGCAAGCAAATACGCACCAAGCAAATACGGATACGAATAGTGGCAATACGGCTACTCAAACATCTACAGTGGTTAAGAATAAAATTGTAGAATTCGCAGTCAATACAAGCGATAAGGCGTTAAAGGTATACCATACGATGGATGCTAAAGGCATTCCAGTTGGTGAAATTACGAAGAACCAATACTTGTTGGCCTTGCATAAACTCGACAACGGTTGGATTCAAGTTCAATATGACGATCAAGTAGCCTATATCGAAGATAAAGATATCCTTCTTACTACGATGATGAAAGGATATGCTTCTGGCGGATTGAAATTACGCGAAACACAGGATGAAAATTCGAAAGTTCTCTTAACAATTCCAAATGGTGAACTCTTCTACCTCATTGAAGAATTGAACGATAAAGTCTTAAAAGTTCGTTACTTTGATAAAGAAGGTTATGTGGATAGCGACTCTACAAACTACGCGATTGAATTGATTCAAGAAATTCTCAACAAACAAGCTGGTCTTCCAACAACCATTGACTCTAACAAGATGTTTGTTACAAAACTAAAAGAAACACCTATTTACTCAGCTTCCAACGTCACTTCCGAATTAATCGGTACGGTAGATAAAGGAACACAATTTGTGTATGAAGACCGCGAAGGCGATTTCTATAAAGTATCTGTTGGTAATGGAAAATACGGATATATTCCTTACTGGCTAGTGACTACAAACTTTGCTGGAATCGAAACGGATGAAACGATTCCTCAAGGGATTAAAAACGCAACGATTGTCATCGATCCAGGCCACGGCGGTGAAGATCCAGGTGCTGTTGTAAACTTCAGTGAAAAACACGAAGCAGATCATACATTAACAACTGCTCTACTTGTGAAGAAAGAACTCGAAGCAATGGGTGCTAAAGTTATCTTAACAAGAACTAGCGATACATCCGTGTCTCTTGCAGAGCGTGCAGAAATTAGTAACAAAAATAATGCAAATGCATTTATTAGTATCCACTTTGATTCTTCTGAAGATGATAGCGCAAGTGGAACAACAGCTTACTACTACAGTGATAAGAGTGAAAGCTTAAGTCAAACTGTGAATAAATATTTATCTCGAAACCTTCCATTGAAGAATCAAGGAAGCAGATTCCAAAACTTCATGGTTCTTCGAGATAACGCTCGACCATCGATTCTTTTAGAACTTGGGTACTTAAACAACCAAGGTGATAACAAGGTGATTTCTTCTGAAGAATATCAACAAAATATCGCTAAAAGTATTGCAAACGCACTTAAAGAATACTTCCAATAAAACAAATAGCGATGCTACTCCACATGGAATAGCATCGCTTCTTTTTATTTTAAAATAAATCATCAATTTCTTGACTTGTTGTTTCTACTGGAGTTGTATAGTTTGCAGTAATTTCTTCAATCACTGTTCCCTCTACAGCTTCTTTAATTAATCCTTCTATGTCAAGACGAGCTTCATATTGACGAGCCTTCTCCAGTTTAGGTTTTGTCTTAGGACTTGGCGGCGCAAACACCGTACAACAATCCTCAAACGGTTGAATCGATAACTCGAACGTATCAATTTCTTCAGCCACTTTGATAATATCGAGTTTATCCATTGTAGCTACTGGTCGAATAATCGGTGTATTTGTCACATCATTAATCGCCACCATGCTATCTAATGTTTGAGAAGCCACTTGCCCCACTGATTCCCCATTGGCAATCGCAAGAGCACGAGCATTCTCTCTAAGTTGATCCGTAATACGAAGCATGAAACGACGCATAATTGTCATTAAATATGCTTCCGGTACACTCTTCTTGATTTCCTCTTGAATTCTTGAAAAAGGTACCGTTAAGAATTGAATACTTCCTCCAAAACGAGCAATTTTAGCTGCTAAGAGTTTTGTTTTCTCTAGTGCTTGTGGACTCGTATACGGTGGGCTTGCAAAGTGCACGCATTGAATTTCCATTCCACGTTTCATCGCAAGATATCCGGCTACTGGTGAATCAATCCCACCAGATAGCATCAGCATCACACGACCACTTGTACCAACAGGAAGTCCCCCTGCTCCTTGGATTGTCTTCAGACTCACCATTAAGTGTTCACGGCGCACATCAATACGTACCGTAATATCTGGTTGTTTTAATTGAACCTTGATGTCTGGAAAAGCTTCTAGAACAGCATCCCCTAAAAACAAGTTGATTTGATTCGTATCCATCTCGAATGTATGATCCGAGCGTCTTGTCATAATCTTAAATGTTTTTCCTTCAAGGTCTTCTTGGCTTAATAAGTCGAGAACAACTTTTTTAGCCACTTCCATATCTTTTTCAACAATATATACTGGCGAAATAGATTGAATCCCAAAAATTGGTTTTACCTTTTCGATGACTGCTTCTTCAGGTGCTTCATGTAAATCTAAATACATAAAGTCATAATCAGGAATCACCTTTACCTGAGGAAAGTCTACTAAGGCTTTTTTAATATTTGACGCTAATTTTTGAGTGAACATTTTTTTGTTTCTACCCTTTGTAGAAAGTTCACCATAGCGAATCAAAATTCTAGTTTTCAACGATTTCCTCCTTTTATTTTAAAAACGAAAATTGTTTCATTAACTGATGCAGAACCTCGATAAACTGTTCGACTTCTTCTTTCGTATTGTCGTTTGAGAAGCTTACACGAACGGCTCCTGTCGCCCATTCAGTTGGCACATCCATCGCATAAAGCGTACTAGATGAATCTCCTTTTTTACTTGAACAAGCCGAAGTCGTAGAAATATAAATGCCATGATTTTCAAAAGCATGAACAACCACTTCTCCACGAACGCCTTTAATGGCAAAGCATAATACATGACTTGCTCCATCTTCCGGCGAGAAGATGCGAATTTCAGATTTTGTTGCTAACTCTTTCCATAATTGACTACGAAGTTCCCCCGTAACTGACTCTTCTTCTAAAGCCATTCGCAGAGCTTTTGTTGTAGCTACAATTCCTGGAAGGTTTTCCGTTGTACTACGTTCCCCTTTTTCTTGTCCGCCACCTGTTAAGAGCGCTTGAATCTTACGTCCAAATTTCTTATACATAATCCCAACGCCTCGTGGTCCATGGAATTTATGTGCAGAAAGGCTCAATAAGTCAATACGTCCAATGGCAAGGAGCTGACTTGCGCGTTCCACTGCCTGAACAGCGTCCACATGAAAGTGAATCGATGGATATTCCTCAAGTACTTTAGCAATTTCAGCAATCGGTTGAACTGCTCCAACTTCATTATTAACAGCCATTACACTTACTAGAATCGTATCTTTACGAAGGCTCTCTTTTAATTGGTCTACACTTACAATCCCTTTAGAATCGACATCTAAGTACGTTACTTCAAACCCAAATCGTTCTAATTGCTTACACGTTTGAATGACTGAAGGATGTTCAATCTTTGTCGTAATGATATGCTTCCCAAATACAGATTTTTCTAGAGCTGTTCCTTTAATCGCCCAGTTATTCGATTCAGTTCCGCCTGAGGTGAAGAAAATCTCCTCAGGTTGAACTGATAATAAACTAGCTACTTGTGCTCTAGCTTTGGTCAACACTTGGTAAGCATCGACTCCTAATTGGTGTAAGCTCGATGGATTTCCGAAGAACTTTTGGCTAACTTGAACATAGCTCGTTAATGCATCATCATAAATTTTCGTTGTTGCTGCATTATCAAAATAAATCATTCTACTATCCTTTCAAAATCCATTAGTTCGCAACGATGTTTACTAAACGTCCTGGAACAGCGATCACTTTGCGGATTGTTTTTCCTTCGATGGCAGATTTCACTGAATCATGCTCTTTTGCAAGTGCTTCAAGAGCTGCAGCATCTGCGTCAGTTGGAACCATTACACGTGCTTTAATTTTTCCATTGACTTGGAAAATCACTTCAACTTCGTCTTCCACTAATTTAGATTCATCGTAAGTTGGCCATGGTTCGTAGCTAATTGATTCTGTGAATCCGAATTTACTCCAGATTTCTTCAGCCATATGTGGTGCTAATGGCGCAATCAATTGTACAAGACCTTTCATGTAATCGAATGGCAATGCGTCTGCTTTATAAGCTTCGTTAACGAAAATCATCATTTGAGAGATTGCAGTATTGAAATGCAACTCTTCGAAGTCTTCTGTCACTTTCTTCACTGTTTGATGGTACACTTTATCCAATTTACCATCGTTTAGTTTTGTGATACGGTCACGCATCTTACCATTGTCGTCAATCATCAATCTCCAGAAGCGATCTAAGAACTTACGGCTACCCTCAAGTCCTTTTTCACTCCAAGCAATCGATGCGTCAAGTGGTCCCATGAACATTTCATAGACACGTAATGTATCCGCACCATATTGACGAACAACATCATCAGGATTTACAACATTCCCTTTAGATTTAGACATTTTCTCGTTACCCTCACCAAGAATCATTCCTTGGTTAAATAATTTTTGGAATGGTTCTTGGTTTGGAACAACGCCTAAATCGTATAACACTTTATACCAGAAACGAGCATATAGTAAGTGAAGAACGGCATGCTCTGCACCACCAATATATAAATCAACTGGTAACCATTGTTTTACTTTCTCTGGATCTACAATTTTTTCTTTATTATGAGGATCGACGTAACGTACAAAATACCATGAGCTTCCTGCCCATTGTGGCATTGTATTTGTTTCACGACGACCTTTCTTACCTGTTACAGGATCTGTTACATAAAGCCAGTCTTCAATTGCCGCAAGTGGGGATTCACCTGTACCACTAGGACGAATTTTATCTGTTTTTGGCAACACTAATGGCAATTCTGATTCTGGAACAGTCGTCATTGTGCCATCTTCCCAATGAATGATTGGGATTGGTTCACCCCAGTAACGTTGACGAGAGAACAACCAGTCGCGTAGACGATAACTTACTTTAGCTGCACCTACGCCGTTTTCTTCTAGCCATTCATTCATTTTTGCAATCGCATCAGCTTTATTCAATCCATCAAGGAAATCTGAATGAATATGCACACCGTCACCAGTGTATGCTTCTTCTTCAACGTTTCCGCCTTCGATGACTGGAATAATGTCTAATCCAAATACTTTAGCAAATTCGTAGTCGCGTTCATCGTGAGCTGGAACAGCCATAATTGCACCTGTTCCGTATGTGCTTAATACATAGTCTGCAATCCAGATTGGAATTTCTTTTCCGTTCACTGGGTTAATCGCATACGCTCCAGTGAATACCCCTGTTTTTTCTTTAGAAAGTTCTGTACGTTCTAAGTCAGATTTTGTAGAAACAGCAGCAATATAAGCATCTACTGCTTCTTTTTGTTCAGGAGTGACAATCTTTTGAACTAATTCATGTTCTGGCGCTAATACATTGTAAGTCGCTCCAAATAATGTATCCGGACGTGTTGTGAAGACTTCGAAGCTTTCATCTGTTCCTTTAACGTTGAAACGAACTTGCGCCCCTTCTGAACGACCAATCCAGTTTCTTTGCATATCTTTAATGCTTTCTGGCCAATCCAACTTATCCAAATCTTCTAATAGACGATCCGCATAAGCTGTGATTTTCAACATCCATTGTTTCATAGGTTTACGGTAAACAGGATGTCCTCCACGTTCACTCTTACCATCAATAACTTCTTCGTTGGCAAGTACTGTTCCAAGAGCTGGGCACCAGTTCACTGGAATTTCAGCTTCATATGCAAGTCCCATTTCCACTAGTTTAGTGAAAATCCATTGAGTCCATTTATAGTATTCTGGATCCGTTGTATTAATTTCGCGGTCCCAGTCATAGCTGAACCCTAATTCATTAATTTGACGTTTGAAGTTCGCAACGTTTACTTTTGTGAATTCTGCTGGGTCATTTCCTGTATCAAGAGCGTATTGTTCTGCAGGGAGTCCAAATGCATCCCATCCCATTGGGTGAAGTACATTGTATCCTTGTGCACGTTTCATACGAGAAATGGCATCTGTTGCTGTATAACCTTCTGGGTGTCCTACGTGAAGTCCTTGTCCTGAAGGATAAGGGAACATATCTAACGCGTAGAAGTTTTTCTTAGAAGGATCTTCTGTTGTTTTGAACGTATGATGTTCTTTCCAATATTTTTGCCATTTAGGCTCGATTTCTAGATGATTAAATGTCATCTGATTCACTCCTTTCAAAATAAAAAACGCCCCACCTGTCATTGACAGATAGGACGCAATACGTGTTACCACCTAATAATTTTACTCATCTTACCTGTAACGCGGGCGAGGCGGATACTCTTACTATCAGTTCAGAGTTCGGCTAAAAGGCGAGTTCAGTTTATTGAAATGATGCATTTTCACCAGCCATGCACTCTCTACGTCTATCAAAGAAACTTACTATTCCTCTATCTGCTTTTGTGAGTCTTATTCTAGCAGATTATTTTGAAACTTTCAACACTTGACCAACACGGATGTTATTTGAAGTTAAGCCGTTTAAAGCTCTTAATTCAGATAATGTTAATCCGTTATTCTTAGCGATACGGAATAAAGTATCTCCAGCTTGTACTGTGTGAGTTGATGCACCAGTTGAATAGCTTACTGTAGTCGCTTTAGTAGTTGAAGTTGTTACTTTTGCTGAACCAGATACTACTAATTGTTGACCAGGACGAATTGTGCTTGTTTCTGATAAGCCGTTGATTGATAACAATGTTGTTAATGAAATACCGTGGTTGTAAGCAATACGGTATAAAGTATCTCCAGCTTTAACAGTATAAGTACCGTTACCAGATGTTGACCCAGCTGATTGGTAGCTTACTTGTGTAGCAGTTGCTTGGCTAGCATTTCCTGAAACAGATAATGTTTGGCCAGGACGGATTACTGAAGATTGTGATAATCCATTAATGCTTAATAATGTATTTAAGCTCACTCCTGAACGACGAGCGATACTGTATAATGTATCACCTGCTTGAACTGTATATGTTCCTGAAGTTGACGTTGAAGTCGCTGTTGTTTTAGATGGTGTGTATCCAGCAGATACTGTACGTCCATCTGATTGACCAACTGTTAAGCTTTTTCCAGGGAAAATCACTGATGATTGTGATAATCCGTTGATGCTTAATAATGTGTTTAAGCTCATGCCTGAACGACGTGCAATACTGTATAAAGTATCTCCAGGTTGTACAATGTAGTTACCTCCGCTTGTACGAGTTGAAGCAGTATTTGTTTTAACAACTGTTGATGCAGATTCGCCACCTACAACACGTAAAGTTTGACCTGGTTGAATTACACTTGAAGTAGAAATTCCATTTGCTGAAACTAATTGAGATAAACTCATACCGAATTTACGGCTAATTCCATATAATGTATCTCCTGCTTTAACTGTGTAGTATCCATTTGCAGTTGCTTTAGCAGTAATTGAAACTGATTTTGTGCTTACTGTTGTAGCTACTGTAGAGTTTGTTTGTTTTGCTGGTGTGCCTAAAGATAATGATTGACCAGGACGAATCACTGATGAAGTTGATAAACCATTCACAGTTAATAATTGGTCCACACTTACGCCCGCTTTACGGCTGATACCGTATAAGGTATCACCTGCTTGAACTGTATATTGTCCGCCAGCAGAAGAAGTTCTTTCTTCAATCCTAGCCGCAATCGCAGTTGCTGTGCCATTATCATATTTTGTTAATCCATATTGTTCGATTATACGGTTTAATTTTGCATAGTAATCAGTATCT
>ERZ1699260.561-NODE-561-length-13323-cov-3.897166_pt1 | contig 13323 bp, 8 predicted proteins | sample MGYA00581519_ERZ1699260 | MGnify/ENA primary metagenome ERZ1699260 (study PRJEB42319, sample SAMD00040324) | human oral metagenome | material: saliva | host: Homo sapiens | study: EMG produced TPA metagenomics assembly of PRJDB4115 data set (Metgenomic analysis of... | reverse complement strand
CTTAGAGATAGCTGTTGTCAACGTAGCACGCTTCTGTTGACCACCATAACCTGTCACGATAAGTTCGTTGAGGGCATGCTGTTCCTCCTTTAACGTCACTTTAATTTCCTGACCATCCCATTTCACCTCCTTAGTGTCCATACCAATGTAGCTAATAACAATAATACTACCAGGAGGAATGTTTGATAAAGAGAAGCGACCGTCTAAATCAGTAACAGCTCCATTACTTGTACCTTTCACTTGAACAGTGGCACCAATGATAGGCTCTCCTTGTTCGTCAAGAATAATACCCGTGCATTTCCCTGATTGCTGTACGCTTTGAACAGGCAGCTTTGACACTGCAAATCCATGCGTAGGCATCAAGAAAGATACACCCATGCATAACGTAAAACCGATTGGCTTGATGTGTAAAATCATGCGCATCTAACTTTTAATAGTAAAGATTGTTTAGTTCCTCCGCAAAACTGTTGACAAAGATCGTCATGTCTACAGTAGTACGAAAGGATATAAAATTATTAATATGATATTCTATTTATGTTCACGATATTAATGGCTTATTACGAGAGGAGGTATTATTCCCCTTTCCGCAGAACGCCATTTGCCGATGTTATATATTGTTTAGGTTGATATAGGCAAATGTAGGGACTTTTTTTATTTGACACAAATTATGCTAAGAAATATTTTCTAAATAATCATTAATTTTAATCAAGGCGAGTGTAAACTCTACTGACTATCAGACGAAAAGGGATTCTTCATCCACCCTCCTCCACTCAATATAAATAATAACTGAGGCTTTAAACCCAAATCGGTCATTAGACCACAATATGTACATTATTACTATGGTATGGTATTGTTTCCTAACATCTTTTATTTTCTTATCGGCATTTTGTCTGTCTTTGTAGCTTGACGTAGCCCGCTACGCCTGCGCACCAAAGCCAAACAATCTGCTCGATAATAAAACAAAATATGCTTAGGCTCTAATGACCGAATTGGGTTAAAGCATGGTTTACTTTTAGTATTATGGTTCTTTCCGACCAATAAATCGTTCGAAGAATTAGGATTTATTGTAGCGTGCTAAGCCTCCGCACCAATGGTGTTAAGCGTCCGCACCATACGTGCGGGGCGTTCGCACATACGTTAGAACAGGTAAGAAAACTTAATCAAAAGTACTAACTGCAAGACTATTAGACACAAAAAAACAGTCTTATTCCTTCTATAAAAAGATGGAATAAGACTGCTATATGACTTTAAAGCAGAGCTAAAGACTTACTTCTGTCTGAATCGCTCAGCTTGACTCTGAATCAAATCGGTATCCTCGAAATAGTTAATCTGCATAGCTGCACGCACCTCATCCATAGTCTGGGCTGCAGTTTCGCGTGCCTCCAATGACCCCTTTTTGAGGATATTATAGATCTCTGGAATATCCTGTTCGTACTCATGACGGCGAGCACGGATTGGGTCCAACACCTTGTTCAATACATTATTGAGCAACTTCTTACACTTCATATCACCGATACCACCGGCTGTATAAGCAGCTTTCAGTTCGTCAAGGTTCTGGAACTCTGGCCAGAACTCAGCGAAATCCTCATCGGTTGAGAAGGCATCAAGGTAAGTAAACACAGCATTACCCTCAACATGACCTGGGTCAGACACATTCAAGTGAGTTGGGTCAGTGTACATTGTCTTCACCTTCTTCCATACTGTGTCAGCGTCGTCAGAGAGATAGATACAGTTACCAAGACTCTTACTCATCTTCTCCTTACCATCTGTACCAGGCAGACGACGTGCCGTAGCGTTCTCTGGCAACATAATAGCAGGCTCAACGAGTACTGGTGCATAAATCTGATTGAAGCGACGTACGAGTTCACGTGTTAACTCCAACATAGGCTCTTGATCCTCACCTGCAGGGACAGTAGTAGCCTTAAAAGCAGCAATATCAGCAGCCTGAGAAACAGGATAAGCAAAGAAGCCCATTGGGATATTAGCTTCAAAGTTGCGCATCTTAATCTCAGTCTTCACCGTTGGGTTACGCTGAACACGGCTTACGCTGACAAGATTCATCAAGAAAGTGGTCAGTTCGGCTATTTCAGGAATCTGACTCTGTATGTAGAGTGTACATTTCTCTGGACTCAAGCCAGCAGAGAGATAATCTAAAGCTACCTCAATAATATTCTGTCGAATCTTCTCTGGGTTGTCAGCATTATCTGTCAACGCCTGTACGTCTGCCATAAAGACAAACATCTTATCGTAGTCTCCGAGGTTCTGAAGTTCCACACGACGGCGGAGAGAGCCTACATAGTGACCCAAGTGAAGTTTACCTGTAGGGCGGTCACCAGTCAAAATAATCTTTCCCATTTATCTTTTTCTATTTTATTCGTTATATATACTGTTGAAGCTATTCATCATGTGCATGTGAAGATAAGGTATCCTCTTCCTCTTCCTGATTCTCTTCAACCTGTTCTTCTTCCTTTTCTTTCGGCACTTCAGGTGCTGCAACAACCGTATCAACAGATGGAGTCTCCTCTACTTGAACCGGTGTTTCGTATGGAATCGTATCGTTAGGAATAGAATCACTCACCGTGGTCTCTGGCGAAGATGAACCCATAGCATAATAAGCCCCTACACCTCCCGCCAGTAAGAGGAGTCCAATCACAACACCCCAAAGGATTGCATTATTGCCCTTCTTAGCTGTTTCTGCCTGTAACTGCTGGGGTTGCGGCGTCATACCAGCAGACTGATCATATTGTTGACCAGCACTTACCAATGGCAGAGTCACCTCCATGATACCATGACAATGAGGACAAGTACACTCGATGGTCTGTCCTTCTTCAGCCTCAACGATAAACTGTGTACCACAGTTATCACATGTTATCTGATATTTCATAACTTTACGTTGCTTAGAACTTTATTTGTTGCACCAGCCAGACTCTTGACATAATCTCCCGCTAAAGACCCACATGTCTTGCGGTATTCTTCATCTTCAGCAAACTGATTCATCAACAGACTGAAACTCTCAAGATCGAAGATCTCAAAGCCTCCACCAACCCGTAAGAGTCCTTGTGCCTCTGCAAAATGCTTATTGTTTGGACCGAAAAGAACTGGCATATCCCATACTGCAGCCTCAAGGACATTGTGGATTCCTACTCCAAAACCACCTCCTACGTAGGCTACATCACCATAATGATAGATGGATGACAGCAATCCAAAACAATCAATAATCAACACATCTGCATCAGCAACAGTTTCTTCTGTTGCCTGCGTGTAGCGTAATACCTTCTTGTCCTCAATCAGTGAGAGGATGGTCTTGAGATGGTCTTCCCCTATAACATGCGGTGCTATGATGAGTTTCCAGTCTTTATGCTTATTAAAGTACTTAAGGAAGATTTCTTCATCAGGCTGCCATGACGATCCTGCGACGAAGACTTTTCTCCTATCAGCAGCATCCCGATTGACGAAATTCTCCACCAATGGCAGTATCTTGCTTGCCTCCTTAATTTGCAAAACACGGTCGAAGCGAGTATCACCCACAACAACAGCGTCAGAGATTCCTATCTTATTCAAGAGTTCCTTACTCTCCTCATTCTGTACAAAGAAGCGACTGAAACATCTTAAGACACGACCGTAACCACGACCATACCACTTAAAGAAGATTTGATCTGGACGGAAAATGCTTGACACACTATAGACTGGTATATCACGATACTGCAGGATATGCAGGTAATTATACCAGAATTCATACTTGATAAAGAACGCCATGACAGGACGAACTGCACGTAGGAATCTACGTGCATTACCCACCGTATCTATAGGAAGGTAGGTGACGATGTCTGCGCCCTCATAATTCTTCCTCACCTCATAACCTGAAGGAGAAAAGAAAGTAAGCAGAATCTTATATTGCGGATAGTCTTTTCGTATCTGCTCTATCAAAGGGCGACCTTGTTCGAACTCGCCCAATGAAGCAGCATGAAACCAAACATATTGAGCGTCTGGCTCCACCTTCTCACGTAAAATCCGCACAGCCTCCTGTTCTCCTCGCCACATTTTACGTAGCTTTTCATTGAAAAGACTACCCACAGCGATACCGAACTGGATGGCATACATTATTATATTATACATACTCGGCTCAATTAATTTAGCCTTTCAAGGTGCTTATCCCAACACCTCAATAGCCTTGTGCATACGCTTCAAGGTTTCCTCTTTGCCAAGGAAAGCAGATATATCGAACATTCCAGGACCCTTACCAATACCAACAAGGGTGAGTCGGAAGGCATTCATAATATCACCAAGCTTATAGCCTTTGTCCTCTACCCATTTCATTACGACAGGTTCTTGCCCCTCAATACTGAAGTCTTCTATTCCTTCCAACACCTCAGCAAGTTCGCTCATCTGCTGTGCAGAATATTCCTTCCAACGTTTCTTAACAGTCTTCTCATCATAGCTTGTTGGTGCAATGAAGAAGAAAGAGCAAAGCTCCCAAAGTTCTTTCACGAAGCTAACACGGTCTTTCATCATGTGTACAACCTGTGTTACCTGCTCCATAGTAGCCTCGATGCCATTATTAGCTACGATTGGTGCAAAGAGTTGTGCTATCTCATCATCAGACTTTTGGAGGATGTATTCGTGGTTAAACCACATACCCTTTTGATAGTCAAACTTAGCTCCACTCTTTGAACACTTCGTGATATCGAATGCTTTTACAAGTTCCTCAAGCGAGAAGAGTTCCTGTTCTGTACCAGGGTTCCAGCCCAAAAGTGCCAAGAAGTTGACTACTGCCTCTGGGAAATAGCCACTCTCACGGTAGCCTGAACTTACTTCACCTGTCTTAGGGTCGTGCCACTCCAATGGGAACACAGGGAAACCAAGGCGGTCACCATCACGTTTACTGAGCTTACCCTTACCCTCTGGCTTCAACAACAAAGGCAGATGGGCAAAGCGTGGCATGCTATCTTCCCAGCCAAAAGCACGATAAAGCAACACATGTAACGGTGCACTTGGCAACCACTCCTCACCACGAATAACGTGAGAGATTTCCATCAAGTGGTCATCAACGATGTTTGCAAGGTGATAAGTTGGTAATTCGTCTGCGCTCTTAAACAGAACTTTATCATCAAGGATATCACTCTTGATGCAAACATCACCACGAATCATATCATTAACATGAACTTCCTCACCTGGTTCTATCTTGAAACGAACAACATATTGTTGACCATCTTCTATCAGACTTTCAACTTCCTCCTTTGACATTGTCAAAGAGTTACGCATCTGTAGACGAGTGTGTGCGTCGTACTGGAAGTTTTCAATTTCCTTACGCTTCGCATCCAACTCTTCTGGAGTATCAAAAGCAATGTATGCCTTACCAGCTTCTAAAAGCTGATTGACGTACTTTTTATAAATATCACGACGTTCACTCTGACGATAAGGACCATGTTCGCCACCAAAGCTAACACCCTCATCAAACTTAATACCTAACCAATCAAAAGAGTCGAGGATATATTCCTCTGCCCCAGGAACAAAACGATTAGAGTCTGTGTCTTCGATACGGAAGATAAGTTTGCCGCCATGTTGACGAGCGAAAAGGTAGTTATACAAAGCAGTACGCACACCACCAATATGCAAAGCACCTGTTGGACTTGGAGCAAAACGCACTCTCACATTTCTTTCTGCCATTGTCTTAAATATTATATTTTCCTGCAAAATTAATGCTTTTTTTTGACTATCCGCTATATTTTTAGTATTTTCGCAAGTTGTTAGAGGATTACGCAACAAGTTACAACAGCTTGTTGTAATATTTACGAAACAATATATAAGATGATAAGATTCAAAAACATAAGCAACCCCTATTGGCGGAATATGGTCTCAAGAGTAGCATTGATCATCGTTGCCGTCGTTTTGATAGTGCTATTTTTACCCCGTACACAAGGTAAACTTTTCCATTATGACGAAGGAAAACCATGGATGTACGGACAGTTGATTGCTAAGTTCGACTTCCCTATCTTTAAGACTGATGCTGCGTTGAAAGTTGAGAAAGACTCTATCACAAAGCATTTCCAACCTTATTACAACATTAACCAAACGGTTGAACAGAAGAAGATTGAACAGTTTAAGCAAGCATACAAGGATGGTATACCAGGCTTGTCAAAAGACTATATCGATGCGATTGCCCACCGGCTACACGAAATCTATGAGGCTGGAGTCATTGATCCACAACAGTACTCTACACTTGCCAAGGACAGCAACCATTACATCCGTGTCGTAACTGGTAAGCAGGCGGTGAGTGTACCTATTAATAAAACCTACTCTACTCTTGGTGCCTATGAGCAGCTTTTCATGGACCCTTTGTTAGGTCCGAAGCGTTCCGTACTTCAGCAATGTAATCTTAACGACTACATAGAGGCAAACCTTGTCTATGACAAAGACCGTAGTGAGACGGAGATGAACGACATGCTAAGTCTTATTCCGCAGGCTTCAGGCATGGTACTGGAGGGACAACGCATCATCGATCGTGGTGACATTGTCGATGCAAAGACCTATCGTGTGCTTAATTCCTTTGAACAAGCAATGGAGAAACGCAAGGCTACTGAAGACGAGATAACATCTACCTTCATCGGGCAGACCATCTACGTCCTAATCTTCATTTGCCTTTTCACACTCTACTTGGCACTTTTCAGAAAAGATTATTTTAATAAACCGCGTTCCATCTCGCTCCTTTATGTGATGATAGTCATCTATCCTATCCTCACGTCCTTAATGATGGAGCATAACATTCTGAGTGTGTATATCCTTCCATTCAGTATGGCTCCGATATTCTTCCGTGTGTTTATGGACTCACGAACAGCCTTCATAGGACACATGACAATGGTACTTATCTGTGCAGTGGCTGTCAAATATCAATACGAATTCATTATCGTACAGTTTGTTGCTGGCCTCGTGGCGATTTATTCTTTGCGCGAATTATCAAAGAGAAGTCAAATCTTCCTTACCGCACTCCTTGTCACAATTGCCTCAGCAGCAGTGTACTTATCGCTCCAACTCATACAGGCAGACGATTTCTCGAAGCTTGATCGCACCATGTATTACCACTTTGCTGTCAATGGTTTCTTCCTTCTCTTTACCTATCCACTGATGTTGGTCATCGAGAAGACTTTCGGCTTCGTATCTACCGTAACAATGTTTGAGTTGTCAAACACAAACAATGAACTGCTACGCCGACTCAGTGAGGTTGCTCCTGGTACCTTCCAGCACTCTATCACGGTTGGTAATCTTGCTACAGAAATAGCCAGTAGAATCGGTGCAAAGAGCCAGTTGGTGCGTACTGGTGCGCTTTATCATGATATTGGTAAGATGCTTAACCCTGCATTCTTTACCGAGAATCAGGCAGGTATCAACCCACACGACAAGCTAAACGACCTTGAGAGCGCACGTATCATCATCAGTCATGTGACAGAAGGTCTGAAACTTGCAGAGAAATACAACCTCCCACGTGAGATTAAGGAGTTTATTACCACCCATCATGGTGCTGGACTTGCTAAGTATTTCTACATACACTACAAGAATGAACATCCAGATGAGGAGGTCAACGAAGACTTATTCCGTTACCCTGGACCAAATCCTTTCACACGCGAACAGGCTATTCTTATGATGAGTGATACCGTCGAGGCTGCTTCACGCTCCCTACAGGAATACACCGAAGAGAGTATCAGTGGATTAGTAAACCGACTCATTGATGGTCAAGTTGCTGATGGAAACTTCACGGATTGTCCTATCACATTCCGTGACATCACCGCTGCTAAGGCTGTACTTATCGAACGTCTGAAAGCGATGTATCATACTCGTATTCAGTATCCACAGCTGAAAGCATAGGAGGTTGAGGACAACCACAAGGCTGCCTCCTCTCCCCTTCCCTTCCAAAAGGAAGATACATAAACGCCAAGATACCTCACTAAGTTACAATAATAGTAACATAGTGGGGTTTCTTTTTAGGGGGGACAGCCATTTGAAATGATAAGATTTACCTTTTAAGTTTAGAACTTTGACGTGATGTCACACGGAGAAAAGGAGAATACGGAGTAAGATTTAAAAGTAATAGAAGGAACGAAGACGCCGTCGGTGCGTAGAGAAAGCGGAGATTATTAGCCTACTTTATTTAATATTGTAGCACTTGACTTATTAGAATTTTCTTTACAAAACAAACCATAAAAAGACAGAAAATAAGGCTAAAAACGAGCATCAACAACACCTTTGTAAGTTATTCGCTATCAAGTATTTGCGAAACTGCATTTCAAAAGGTGCTTAATTGGACTTCAAAAGGGCGTTAGTAAGGGTCTTAAAGAGCACCTTTAGCAAGCCAAAAGGGCGTCTTTACGAAGCCAAAAGAGCATGTATTGGTTTTGAGGAGCGTAAAAATAGTTTACAAACACCAGCGATATAAGAATAAGTTATTTGTAGAAAACAGATAGACATCGTATCAAATCGCATTTTATCATTAAGCTTATCATCCTTTGCAAGACCATCTAATATGGGATAGTCATACCCTGCATGCAGATAAGTCTTTCTTCTATTCCCATTCTATTCATTTAACGACATAACCATATTTCAGCCCCTTAACTACCTAATTAACACTGCACATTTTAACTAAAAATGAGAAAAAACAAACGAAAATTTGGAAGTTTAGAACAATATTCATAACTTTGCAACCAAATTATATAAGTTTTATATACACTTACGAATCAACAATGAAGTATCAGAAGACTGTCCTTGCAGCTGCATTACTCGCAATGGCAACAACAACACAAGCCGGAGGATTGCTTACAAATACCAATCAGAGCATCGCATTTAACCGTAACTTTGCACGTGTAGGTGCAATTGGTATTGACGGTGTTTACTTTAACCCTGCTGGTGTAGCTTTCCTTGACCAAGGTTTTCATCTCTCTCTTAACTTCCAGAACGTATATCAGACACGTGAGATAACATCTACTTTCAGTGTGCCTGCATTAGCGAATACTCCTTATGAGTATCCTTTCAAGCTGAATGGTGGCAATACAACTGATGGCAGTAAGTTCTATCAAGGTAAGGCTTCTGTGCCTATCCTCCCATCTTTCCAGGTGGCATATAATAAAGACAAATGGAGTTTCCAAGCAGGATTTGGTTTAACCGGTGGCGGCGGTAAGGCTGCATTCAACGACGGTCTTCCTACATTTGAACGTCCAGTATCGCTCCTCCCTGCACTTATCAACCAGCAGTTGCCTACCTTTGCGGCACTACTTGGACAGCAGGAAACGCCTGCAACCAGCTATAGCCTTCAAAGCTATATGAGCGGTCAACAGTATAACTTCGGACTACAGCTCGGTGTTGCTTATAAGATTAACGAGAATCTCTCTGTATTTGGTGGTGCTCGTTTCAATTATATCTACAACAAATACCAAGGTAGTATCACCAACATTTCAGCAAATGTGGGTGGAAACAACCAGAATCTCTACGACTATTTTCAATCAAAGGTTAACGCTTTGAACGAAAAGGCAAGCGCATTGCAAACACAGGCTGTTGCTGCACAGACCCAAGCAGATGCCCTTCGTGCACAAGCTGATAAAGCTACCGATCCTACAACAAAGGCTCAGCTACAGGCTGCAGCAGACCAATACGCGGTTGGTGCACAGAAGGCAACTGCAGGTGCAAAGCTCGTTCGCGCAGGTGCAGACAAGTTGGACAGTAGTAAAGAAAAGGTAAAAGACCGCTATTTAGAGGTTTCTCAGCGCGGATGGGGTATCACTCCAATCCTCGGTATTGACTACCGCACTGGCAAATGGAACTTCGCAGCACGCTATGAGTTTACCACAAAGTTCAATATTGAGAACAACACAAAGCGTGATGACACCAAAAAGTACGAGAATGGCGTGAACACACCAAACGATATTCCTGGTATTCTTGCACTCGGTACACAATATGAAGTACTGAAGAACCTCCGTGTTATGGCAGGATATAACCACTATTTCGATAAGGATGCACGCATGGACAATGACAAGCAGCGCTTCCTTAAGCATAACACACAGGAGTTCCTTGCTGGTGTTGAGTGGGATATCAACCCTTCAGTGACGGTCAGCGCAGGTGGCCAGCGTACGCTCTACGGTCTTGGCGATGGTAAATACCTGACCGATCTTAGCTTCGTAACAAGCAGTTACAGCTTCGGTTTCGGTGCAAAGATTAAGGTTGCAAAGAACGCTCATCTCAACATTGCTTACTTCTTTACCAACTATTCAAACTTCAAGAAGGAATACAATGATGCTATAGAAGCAGGTCAGGAGCAGGTGACACAGCCTGATGGTACTGTAACAATGCAGCCTAAGACTCTCGCAACCAAAAACACCGATATCTTCACTCGTACCAATAAGGTACTCGGTGTAGGACTTGATATTGATTTCTAAGCCACAAATAAATCTACCGTTTTCCACAACTAATACCATTAAGAGGCAGTCAGAGTGATTCTGACTGCCTCTACACTATTATAATTTCATCATAATTACTTGTCGTTTTCAACTAATATTCATATATTTGCAACAGAAAGGAATAAGTTTATGGGAACAACAATATCAACGCTTGCATCAAAGATTGCTTCTAAACAAGCATACCAAGAGAAAAAGAAATTAGAAAGCTTGCAAAGGATAGCAAGATACTTATCTGCCGAAGAGAGAGAGGTTCTCTTCAGTGGGAATGGTTTTGTACGTGTACCAAAAGAGGAAGCCGAGAGAATGAAGATTGATGCTTACCTCAATACTTAAATGCCTACAGAAATGAGCCTGAGTTATTATCCTTACAGATTTGTGAAGAAAATAGATGAGCCTTGGGATGGACCTCAAGGCTTTTTACTTTATAAACTTTTGTATTCGTTTAAGTCTAATAAAAGTCATCAGACTTATTGGGTGTGGGTAGAGGTTTATTCACAACATTTTTATGCCGTCAAGTTCCATCTAAAAGCACATAGAGATAGTGACAAGAAATATAATATCCTGACGGGACTTAACGAGCCAAGAGAATGTATACAGACTTGTATGGCTATTATGAAAGAGGTTGCAGGAAAAGACGATAAAGCTTCTTTTGGTTTTATTGGTGCTAACTCTATTGGGGAGTCTGAACTTGAAACAAAAAGATTCCGAGTATACAGTAGGTATATGCAGACCTACTTTAACATAGAAGAGTTTGAACATCATTATAACCTCATGAAGAGTGCGTATCTGATAATATGTAAACAGCAATTAAAAGATAATTCCAATCTCATCAACGACATCGTTGAAGGCTTTAAAGAACTATACCCCTACTTTGACTAACATCCATCTTAAACCTATTAATTCATGAGATAAAAGATGCTTCTCATACCTTCTCTTATTTGAGAGACAGGTTCTTCCGTTACTACAGTAATCCGCAGACAAGGATTTGAAAAATCATTACATAATTTCAAATAAGACATCACAAAATAACAGCAAAAACACATATAAAAAGCAGGTTTGCAACCAACAGAAAATCAATTAGTTATAAAGTAGCTAAACAAAAGGTGCTTAATTGGACTTCAAAAGGGCGTTAGTTAGACCTCAAAAGGGCACCTATTGCAAGTCAATTAGGCGTCTTTTAGAAGCCAAAAGACCATGTATTAGTTTTGAACTGTACGAAAATAGTTTACAAAAATCTATAATATGGTAATAAGTTATATGCAAAAGACTGATAAACATCACACCTAATTAGGGAATTTCCGTTAATTCCCTACCTTAACATTAAGTTCCGCCCAATTAGAGAATAAGACTTTAGAAAAGTGACAAGAAACTATATACTAAAGTGGATCAACGTCGTAATACACTTGAAGAGCACCATATCTCTTATCCTTCAACATGGCTTCTAAGGCTCCACGAAGATACTGGCGAACACGAGAATAGTCAATACCATTCTCCAACTTTAGCATAATCTTTCTAATATTTAAGGTCTTCACTCGAGCTACAGCAGGTTTGTCAGGACCTAACACACGGTCACTGAAGATTTCACGGAGCCTACTTCCTAATTCCAAACCTGCTGAATTTACCGTGTTTTCATCCCTATGCTTCAAATAGACATAGACAAGTCGATAGAATGGAGGATAATGAAATTCCAGCCTCTCGGTAAGTAAGTCGGAATAAAACGACTGATAATCATTACGCACTACTTGCTGAATAACAGGCAAATCTGGACTCTTTGTCTGAAGAATTACCAAACCCTGCCTTCCTTTTCTTCCTGCTCGTCCACTCACTTGACTCATCATCATAAACGCTTGCTCGTATGCACGGAAGTCCGGATAATTCAACATCGAGTCTGCATTGAGGATTCCCACGACCGAAACATTATCAAAATCGAGTCCCTTTGAAATCATCTGCGTACCTATCAAAAGATTACTCTTCCCTGTTGAGAAGTCGTTAATCAAACGCTCATAAGCATTACGTGTACGGGTTGTATCAAGGTCCATTCGCGCAATACGAGCCTCAGGGAAGATATAGCGAATCTCATCTTCAATCTTCTCCGTACCATAACCACGACCACGGATATCCTCACTTTCACAGCAAGGGCAAACCTCTGGCACCTTCATCGTATAACCACAATAGTGGCAAGAGAGGTAGTTCATGTTCTTATGATACGTCAACGAAACATCACAGTCTGGACACTTTGGAACCCATCCACACTGTCTACACTCCACCATCGGCGCAAAGCCACGTCGATTCTGAAATAATATTGCTTGTTCGCCACGCCCCAAAGCCTCACGAACAGCAGAGAGAAGACGCGGAGAGAAGGGACCTGTCATCATCTTTCGACGATAAAGATCCTTTATATCAACAATTTCTATTTCAGGAAGTTGGATATCTTTATAACGGCGTGTCAACTCAACAAGACCATACTTGCCTTGTTTCGCATTATAATAGCTTTCCATTGAGGGTGTAGCTGTTCCTAAAAGCGTCTTTGCATTAGGATACATCTGTGCCAACACTATCGCTGCTGAGCGAGCATGATAACGAGGAGCAGGGTCTTGTTGCTTAAAACTCTGCTCATGTTCTTCATCTATAATGACAAGACCTAATCGATGAAATGGGAGAAAAATAGCACTTCTTGCACCTAAAATAACATCATAAGGTGAATCAGACAACTGCTTATGCCATATTTCCACACGCTCCGCATCGCTATACTTACTATGATAAATTCCCAATCGATCGCCAAAAACGGCCTTCAGACGTTCTGTTATCTGCACGGTTAGGGCAATCTCAGGCAAGAGGTATAACACCTGCTTATGCTCATTGAGGGCTTTCTGAATGAGATGAA
>ERZ1699260.553-NODE-553-length-13439-cov-3.655123_pt1 | contig 13439 bp, 17 predicted proteins | sample MGYA00581519_ERZ1699260 | MGnify/ENA primary metagenome ERZ1699260 (study PRJEB42319, sample SAMD00040324) | human oral metagenome | material: saliva | host: Homo sapiens | study: EMG produced TPA metagenomics assembly of PRJDB4115 data set (Metgenomic analysis of... | reverse complement strand
GCTATTTCTTAGCATGGTGGTTTGTTCTTGAAAGTGCAGCTGTAGCAGCTAGCAAAATTCAATACTCCTTGATTACAAGTGCTGCAGGTATTGTGGTGGCTATTATATTGACACCTAAATTGCAATCAGTAGTTCGTAGATTATTTACAAAGAACTAAATATATTAACTAATAATCCAAAATTGATCATTAGGCATAAATAAAAGAGTCTCCCGTAACTTATGTATTCCAGTTATGGGAGACTCTTTTATTTATTATATTAGATTATGTAGTTACTATTCTTACCTAGAAATTACAGAGATCATTTAAATTTTCTGCCATTGTAGGATGTGTGAAGATTTGATTTTTGAAATATGTATATGGAATGTTGTTATCCATAGCCATTTTAATGAGGTTAATCAACTCTTCAGCACCTTGAGAATAAAGTGTAGCACCAAGGATTAAATCGTTATCTGCATTTACAACAATTTTAAAAGCACCTTTTAAATAGTCGTTTACATGAGCTCTTGGCATGGTAGCTACGAGCATTTCTTTAGTTTTAACTGTATATCCTTTGTTGATAGCATCTTCTTCTGTGAGACCTACACGAGCCAGTGGCGGTGTTAAAAATGTTGTGTAAGGAATATTTTTGCGATCTTTTAATGTGTATTGGCCATTTCCTGTAAGTGCACCAAATACAATGCGGAAGTCATCGAGAGAAATATACGTAAATTGAGGACCACCGTTTACATCGCCTACTGCATATACACCAGAAACGGAGCTTTCACATGTATCATTAACTACGATAGCGCCGCGTTCGTTAGTAGTGATATCCGTATTTTCTAAACCGATGTTAGCTGTATTTGGTTTTCGACCTGTAGCATATAAAACGGCATCAAATGTATAGTTTTGACCATTTGCAGTAATAACAGGTTTGTTACCATCATTAGATACAGAGTTTAATGTTACATCGTTAAGAATAGTAATACCTTGCTCAGTCAAGTACTCGTTAGCTAATTCTTGTACGATCGGTTCCTCCCGTTTTAAGATACCAGATTCAATATTAAATACTGTTACCTTTGTACCTAGTTTAGCGTATAAGCTGGCAAATTCAAGGCCAATAGGACCAGCTCCAATGATACCTAATGTATTTGGTTGCGGTGAAAACTGTTGAATTTCGGTACTATTATAGAAACCTGTTGCAGTATCGATACCACTAATATTAGGTTTGATTGCTACAGCGCCAGTGTTAATAATGATAGTATCACTAGATAAAACTATTTTATCTTCTCCAGCTGTAACGGCGATTTCTTTATTACTAATGAATTCACCATGTCCAGTATATACATCGACATGTTCATTAGTGTCTAACATACCGAAGTTTTTATTGCGTAAACGAGATGTAACTACCTCGCGTTGGTTTAATACTTGAGCGTAAGATAAGCCTTTTGATGCGGCTATAATCATCGTCTTAGTTGGGATACATGCAATATTAATACATGTGCCACCATACATGAGTGGGTTTTCTTCAATCATAGCTACAGATTTACCCATGGAGCCAAATTTAGTGGCTAATGTTTTGCCGGCTTTGCCGAAACCTAGAACGATAAGGTCATATTGTTTGGTATTCATAAAATACCTCCTGTCTTTATATTGAAAATATTAGATATTTATATTATAGCACATTATAGTAGATATAAAAGTTAAAATATAAAAACTATTATCAATTATAATATATGAAATCTGATATAGTAATATTTACAACTGATCAATACCTTTATTTAGTGAATGGAAGCATATATTAGATATAATATAAGAATTAAAAGATGTGTTAAGTATTTCTACTTGACACATCTTTTTTTATACTGTACCATATGTAAAGTAATATGACTTGACAGTGATGGAGGTGGCGAAATGGAAGAACGAGTACTTATCAGTTTGCTCTTGGATTTCTATGGGCCACTATTGACGGACAAACAACGGATGTCCTTACAACTTCACCACGAAGATGATATGTCCCTTGGCGAGATTGCTGAGGAATTAGGCGTATCACGACAGGCTGTACACGATAACTTACAGCGTGCTCGACACATTTTAAATGATTACGAATCAAAATTGCACTTGGTAGAACAATATGAACAACGTGAAGGTTTGCTTTCACAGTTGAAAGAGAACTTGCCTGAAGAGGTGTTAGCTGAAACCAAGGTACAAAAAGTATTGGCGCAAATGGAGGGATATTATGGCATTTGATAGCTTGTCAGAAAAACTGCAAGAAGCCTTTCAATCCTTGAAAGGGAAAGGCAAAATTACTGAAGATGATGTCAATCTTGCGTTGCGTCAAGTACGTACAGCACTATTAGAAGCGGACGTTAACTTTATGGTTGCGAAGGACTTTGTGAAGTCCATTAAGGAAAAGGCCCTCGGTGAAGAGGTATTCGGTTCTTTAAATCCAGCGCAAACGGTTATTAAAATCGTAAATGATGAGTTAACAGCTTTGTTGGGTGGTACACAAAGTCGTATCATGATTTCCAGCAAGCCACCAACAATTATTATGCTTGTTGGTTTACAAGGTGCTGGTAAGACTACAACAGCTGGTAAATTGGCAGTATACCTTCGCAAACAAGGTAAACATCCAATGCTCGTAGCTGCCGACGTATATCGTCCAGCTGCGATTACTCAATTGCAAGTTGTAGGTAAGCAAATCGACATTCCTGTATTTGCTGATGAAACACCTGGTGCTAATCCAGTAGACATAGCGCGCCGCGCCGTAGAGCAAAGTACGCATATGTTGAAAGATGTTGTTATCATCGATACAGCGGGTCGCTTGGCTATTGACGAAGTCCTCATGGACGAGTTGTCCAACATCAAAGCAGCTGTTCGACCTCATGAAATTCTACTCGTTGTAGACTCCATGATTGGTCAAGATGCGGTAACAACAGCACAAACGTTTAATGAAAAATTAGGCGTTGATGGTGTTATCCTTACTAAACTCGATGGTGATGCGCGCGGTGGTGCTGCATTATCTATCAAAGCTGTAACAGGTTTGCCAATCAAGTTCACTGGTGTGAGCGAAAAAATGGATGGTTTTGATGTATTCTATCCAGACCGCATGGCTTCTCGTATTCTCGACTTGGGCGATTTCAAAACATTGATCGAAAATGTTCAAGGCGCTATCGATGAAGAAGAAGCTCGTGAAATGGCTAAGAAAATGGCGAAAAACAATTTCACCTTGGATGATTTCTTGAAACAGATGAATCAGGTGAGAAAGTTAGGACCATTACAAAATATTATTGGTATGTTGCCAGGCATGGGGCAAATTAAGGATCAATTGAAAGACCTTGATTTGAACAGTAAAGAGGTGCGCCGCATTGAGGCTATCATTACATCTATGACGGCAGCAGAGCGAGAAAATCCAAGTATTCTTAATGGTTCTCGCCGCAAGCGTATTGCATTGGGTTCTGGTACTCAGGTACAAGATGTAAATCGCTTGTTGAAACAATTTGAGGAAGCGCGGAAGATGATGAAGCGCATGCAAGGTTTACGTGGCGGTAAGGGCGGCTTCCCTGGAATGCCTAAATTACCGTTTATGTAATACATGGGCAGGGGCGCTGAACCTGTCCACCCACATCAGTATAAGGAGGTGAATTTCACATGTTAAAAATTCGTTTGACTCGTTTAGGTGCTAAAAAAGCTCCTTTCTACCGTATCGTTGTTGCTGACGCACGTGCTCCACGTGAAGGTCGTCCTGTTGACACTATTGGTCAATATGATGCTACTAAACAACCAGCTATCGTTAATGTAGACGAAGAAAAAGCTTTGGCTTGGTTAGCTAAAGGTGCTCAGCCTACTGACACTGTTCGCTCCTTGTTCAAAAAACAAGGCGTTATGCAAAAATTTGCTGACGCTAAAAAGTAATTAATAGAGAGGCATACTGTGATGATAGAATTAATTTCATTAATTGCGAAATCATTAGTGAAGCAGCCTGATGCCGTATCTGTTACCATGGTCCAAAAGGGGAATATGGAGGTTTACGAACTTCACGTAGCCCCAGAGGATATGGGCAAAGTCATCGGAAAGCAAGGACGAATAGCGAAAGCGATTCGCGCTGTGGTGAAAGCGGCGGCTATTAAAGAGAACAAAAAGATATCTGTCGATATTGTCTAAAAGGGAGTATTCCAATGGAAGAAATGACATTACGTGTCCCTGTAGCAGTAAAAGCAAAAGTAACAGAAGACTTGAAAGCGAAAATTGTATCCGATCTTGAAACTCGCCTTGATATGGTGAATAAAGATTTGGAAGCAATTGAGTTCCAAGCTCAACGTATTTTGGCTGATGCGGCTAAAGTTGATGCTACAAGTCTTACTGCGATTCGTCAACAAATCGACGAAGAGAAAAATAAACGCTTGGCTTTCAAAGAAGAAGTAACAGCTAAATTGAAAGATGCTCAAGAATTGTCTTTGGGAACTGAAATTCCTCAAGGCACATTAGAGCAAACAGTTACCGTTAAAATCGGGGATAATTTGGATGCCATGATGGGCGCTGAAATCCTATTAGAAGACGGTAAAATCGTTGCGTTTCGTCAATAATGAAGCATAACGATTTCATCACAATAGGTGTTATCATCGCCCCGCACGGCGTGCGGGGTGATCTTCGTATTATGCCTAGAACCGATTTTCCAGAACGGTTCATGCATATGGATGCCTGTTACATCGATGGTAAAGAATACCACGTTGCATCCGCACGATTTCATAAACAATTCGTATTAGCATCCTTTAAGGAAATCCCTGATCGCAATGCGGCTGAATTATTCGCTAAGAAAGAGATTCAAGTACGTCGTGAAGATTTGGTAGAATTACCAGAAGGTCGCTACTACATCTTTGATATCATTGGTCTTGAGGTTCAAGATACTAAGGGTAACGTGCTTGGCACGGTTACCGATGTGTTGCAACCTGGTGCTAATGATGTCTATGTGGTTTCCAAAGATGGGGAACCAGATCAATTATTTGCAGCCATTGAAGAGGTCGTTAAAGACATCGATGTGGAAAATAAATTGATGATCGTAGATCCGCCTGAATGGATATAATCCTTTAGGCGGTTTTTTTTATCTACATATAGGTATATTATGGTAAAAGTTATATAATATAGCTATATATAGATAATGCTAATGAGTTTATGTGAGTTAATAAGTACAGAGGACGGTCTATGCGTATCGATATCGTATCTTTATTTCCTGAGTTTTTTGATGCTTTTTTTAGTCATTCCATCATAAAACGGGCTATCGAAGCGGAACGCTTATCTATGGGCGTAACTAACCCTCGGGACTTTAGTCATAATAAACATGGTCAAGTAGATGATACGCCGTATGGTGGTGGGGCCGGTATGCTTATGATGGCACCTCCCATCTTTGAAGCGGTAGAATCTGTTATTGCTCAATATGATAGCGATATTAATAGCGCCTATTCTATAGATGAGATGTGTGATGAAATGAGCCTTATTGGTAATCCTAGTGAAAGTATACGACGTCGTGTTATTTTTATGGGACCTACAGGTCAGCCGTTCACTCAGGAAAAGGCTCGTGAACTAGCGACGTACGATCAATTGGTGCTCATTTGTGGTCATTATGAAGGTGTAGACTATCGTGTAGAGGAACATTTAGTAGATGAAACGATTTCAATTGGCGACTATGTGTTAACAGGTGGCGAGTTGCCTGCTATGGTAGTAGCTGATGCGGTGGCTCGTATGATTCCCGGTGTATTAGGCGCAGTTAGTGGGGCCCAAGAGGATTCCTTTTATGAGCCTTTATTAGAATGTCCTCAATATACAAAGCCTCCAGAATTCAGAGGATGGGGTGTTCCTGATGTATTACGCAGTGGTCATCATAAAAATATTGCTGCATGGCGTCAAAAAGAAGCACTAAAACGGACACGATTGTTGCGTCCTGATTTGTTGGAACGACCATTAACAAAAGAGGAAATTAAACTTTTAAAAGAAGTTGTTGAAGAAGAGTCTAGGCTATGAATTTTAAGTGTTATGATGTTGTAGAGATTCAGGGAAAGCGATACGTAGTTACTGAAGTTATCTCCTATCAAGAATTCATCATAGAAAAGACAGTGAATTATACTCTCAATGATGAAATGTATAATAATGAATTAGGTACTCATAAAGGGGCTAAGAATTGGACCGAATATGGTCTTATGCCAGTGGATGGTGAAGATAAAAAATGGCTCACCATTGTAAATGGGGAAAAAGACTGTTGTACCTTTTCAGAGACTATTTTACGTTCAACGCCGCCTAAAGGATATAAACTGTACGATAAAGGCTTACAACGCGTCATGTCTGTTAAGGGCGAAAGTAAAGCTAGAAGCGGTGATAAGGCCGATTATAAAGAATATAGAACGATTAAAAATGATAAGACTTATGTATTCTTTATGGAGGATTGGCACGGAGGTTTAAAGGATCAGGCTCAAGGTGAGCGGATTCGTTTGTCTGATGTACATCGACGGCGAGATCAGGCTGCTCAAGCAGCGAGTAAAAAGATTCGTAATGCAGCGCGCAGAAAAGAATGGACACGATTGGGTCTGAGTTGGGGAATCATTTTATTCTTTTTGGGTTATTTATTCGTAGGAGATATAACTTGGCATGAATTGCGTGATGAAGTGGGATTCCCCTATACCATGGAGGAGCGAATTAAGGATTCCTATTATTATGAACCGCAGGGTACAAAAGACGGTTTGATGGTATATACGTCTAAGCAAGATCCTAATGCAACGGCTATCGACCTTATCGATGCTATATATGGAAAGGTTTACACTATTAAACAAGACACTAAGTCTCCTGAGCGGTGGATTGTTATTTATACGACTAAAGATGTATCTGTTATTAGTGTGGTCAATGGCACTACGTATGTTGAAGTAGGGAAATTAAAAAACTTGTCAGATTCGGAGAATACACGCATAGCGACTATTAGAAATGACAGTGAAGTATTGTTACGATATGCGTATATGGTGGAATTAAAGAATAAGCAGGGACGTAAGACATTATCAAATATAATAAAAGATTGATATAGTATTGATTTCAGTTACGAAATCAAACGAAGGAATATTATATGTATGAACCAAGTAAGAATACTGTTTACATAGCCATAGCCTTTACATCTATAGCAGCTCTAGTAGGCGCTTATTCGTATTGGGACGATATTAGCTATGCTCTATGTGATGTGGTCAAACCAGAATCGAATAATGGTGAAGTGCGGCTTGTTGATGATGAAGGTAAAAGCTATACCTTGATTAATCACGGTGATGGAAAAGAAACTGCGCTCTATGATGATGCAGAAAAATCTGTTACCTTTCATCGTGATGAGAAAGGCAATATTATATGGGATGCAGGCTTAGCCAGTTTGATTCCAACTTTGGCGGTAGGTTACTATGCGTTCCATGGCTTTTCAGCTCCAACGGCATATATGGATGCACCCAGTATGACCTATCGTGCTACATCACCTCTTACCCCTTTTGATGCAAGTACAGGCGCTAGTAAATCTAATAGTGCAAGAGTAGCTAGAACTATTAATGAAATGACTAGAAATCGTTACAATACTAAAACGAGTAATCGAGCACATAGAATTGGTGAAAAGTATGGCTTTGGTAGTGTAGGGGCTCGAACTTCGAGCGGTGCCTCTTAATGAAAGGATGAACAATGAAATCCTATATTGATGAGCTTGATAGAAATATATTTAATTTCGTGGAATATGAAGGGTATGATGATCGATATCCTTCCTTGTCTATGCAGGCCTTTTCATCCGACTTTTACGATGAAATTCGCCATGCTTCACGTAGATTATTTCAAATATTTTGTAAAGCTGCAAAAGTATTTCAAATGGCACCAGATGACTTTGCTCGAAATATGGATATGCCAGACAATTTAATTCCTTATTTACATAAGTCGAATGCCTTAGGGTTACCGACGTGGTTATCACGCTTTGATTTTGTTCTCGATGTAAATGGCAATTTGCGGATGGTAGAACTTAATGCAGATACGCCATGTTTTCTTATTGAAAGCTATTATGCCAATGAAGTTGCAGCTAATTATGTAGGACGAAAACATCCTAATATAGAATGCCGAAAAGAATTACATACATTTTTAAAGCGCATGTATGATGCTGTTTTATCTGCTAAGTATGGTAGAAACCAATATGAATCTATGCGGGCAAATAGAGAGAGCTTACCTAAGGATCCTTTTGTATTCTCTTGTTTTCATGATTATTTTGAAGACTACGGTACAACACAATTCCTTATGAAGGAATTAAAAACAGCCTGTCCTGAGGCAGATACGCGATTCATATCCTTTTATGATATGAAGATTGATGATGAGGGCATTCCTTTAGAAGATGGTAGTCATGCGACTCTATTATATCGATTGCATCCTATGGAACTTTTGATTGATGAACAAACACCAGATAATGAACCTTTGGGTGAGATGTTTTTAGATCTTTACGAGGAGAATAGATTTGCTCTTTTTAATCCGCCAGAGTCCATTATTTTACAAAATAAATCATTTATGTCCTTAGTATATGCATTGTATTTAACAGAACAATTTTTTACGAAACCAGATCGAGATATCATCGAGCGTTATTTGGCACCATCCTATTTTGAAAATGATTTTTCAGCTCTTGATGATGGCCTTTATATTCAAAAGGAAATTTGGGGCCGTGAAGGAAGGCATGTACAAGTTGTTCAAAAGCGTGGTGATACATCTGAGCTTTACATGGAAAAGCTAGTTGATAACTATGACGATATCGTTTGTCGCGACAGTAAAAAGGTGATGTATCAAGACTTTATACAGCAGAAACGTTTTACTCATACAGTGGATTGTGGAGTGAAAGATGGATTTTTAACCTTATCCTGTTTTATGCTTGGCGATCAAGCTTCTGCGGTAGGATGCCGTTTTTCTCCGGAAGAGATAGCTGGTACAGAAGCATACTTTGTACCATTACTAATAGAGTAAGTGAAATACTATGGAATTTGTGGCTATATAGTATGTTAAACGAATGATAATAGGTTTACTTCGCAGCAGTTGTGGTTATGTCTATTTTAGCGAGGGTGCGTATGGAGTTTAATTGTTATGATGTCTTAGAGGTTCATGGCAGCCGTTATGTAATCACTGAGAAAATTAAATATATAGAGATTATTCCAAAAGCAGATAAGGAACAATCCTATAGGGGCCAGCCGTCTATGACAAAATCACCTGGTGATTATTGGCATGAATATGGACTAGAGGCTGTTGAGGGAATCGATAAAATATGGTTAACCATTGAGTATAATGATAATGAATGGTGTACCGTATCTAGAACATCCTTTCATACACGGCCGGGGAAAGATTTTACATTACATCAAATCGGCTTAGAAAAGGTTGTCGATGTGGATGGTGAAAGTGGTGCCTCCGTAGGGGACCGCGCAGGATATAGAGAATATCAGCTACCTTGTGAAGGTGGTGCTAGTGTATTCTTTGAAGAAGAGTGGTTTGAAGGTAAAAAAATGTTTGCCGAAGGATCACGAGTACCCTTGGTGAACATTCGTCTTTGTAATGATGCAGCCGCTCAAGCTATTAAGCAAAAGATGCGTAACAAATCAATGAAAAAGAGGTTTGGATCTATTGCTGTTGGCGTGGGGTATGGTGTACTATTTTTACTATTTCTATTTTGGTCGGACAATGATTTGTCTTGGCATAGTATACGCGCTATGTTTGGAGTGCCTTACACGGCAAAAGAACATATGCATGACACATCTGCATATTATACAAAAACAGATTCGGATAGCGACTATGTATACACGTCTACACTAGATCCTGTTAGTACCGCATTAGACTTGATTGATTCTGTGAATGGTGATATTAAGAATGAGCGGGATAACTTAGAAGAGGGACATGAAGTTATTGTATTTTATTCTGGGGACTTGGTGTATCTCATCACTAATACGGATGGACAAACTAGAGTTAAGGTATGTGAACAATCAAAATTAACACAAGAGGATTGGAAAATTATTGATCGTACATTAATCAGCTCTCATATACTAGATAACTATGCGACCATGGTTCGACTAGGGGATAATACGGGACGCGAACGATTGTATCCTACCAGCAACTCTAACAACACATCCAATACAAAATTATATTATTAGGAGGCTTATTATGATTTATATACCAGATGTATTATTGACAATTTTTTATGCTTGTTTTGGCATTATGCTGATGTTGACAGCGAACACGGTTATCGATTTCTTCGTGCCTGGAAAATTTAGTGAAGAAATTAAGCGTGGTAACTGTGCTGTGGCGTGGCTTTCAGCGGGATCATTTATCGGTATCGGTGAAATTTTGCGCGCTGTTATTATGTCACCAGCCGTGACTACGGCTGATACGTCCCTGTTACATGGCATTGTAGCCAGCGTTGTATACGCTGTGCTAGGTATTATACTATTTGTAACGGGCTATATGTTTATCAATATTTGGCATCGTAAATATAAATTATCCGAAGAAATTATGCGTGGTAATACAGCGGCTGGTATTCTTGTATTTGGCATTTTCATTGGTCTTGCTCTTGTTATTAGCGGTGCTGTGCACTAAGGGAGCGTTTTATGTATAAGCCAAGTAAGAAAACCATATACCTTACAGGTGCTTTCGCCGCAGTTGCTGGTCTTGTAGGTGTGTATTCATACTGGAACGATATCTCCTATGCTGTGTGTGATAAGGTTTATCCAGAGGCAAATGAGGGGGAGGTTCGATTAAAGGATAGTCAAGGTAATCGGTATTCTCTTTTAAACCATGGCGATGGAAAAGAAACCGCCTTGTATGACGATAATCGTTCAGTTACCTTTCACCGTGATAATGGTGGAAACTTAGTGTGGGATGCTGGTTTGGCAAGTTTGTTACCAACTATTGCAGCTGGGTATTATATATTTCATGGGTTTAATCCTCCTACGGCACGTATGGATGGACGAACTATGACGTATCGCGCGGTATCGCCATTAAAACCGTATGAACAACCTAATGAATATACGTCATCAGGATCAACTATACATGGCTATGGAGGTGGAAGAAGCTTTCGTAGTTATGAGAATAATAGAAGTAAGAAAGCATCATCTATAGGGCAAAAGTCTGGCTTTGGCAGTGCTGGTGCACGGTCTAGTGCTTCATAATGGATGCGATGACACTATATGTTGATGGAAGTTGTTTAGAAACCAGGAGATTTAGCATTGGCTAATTTATATATCGGACTTGTTCATTATCCGATTATGAACAAACATAAAGAGGTCATTACGACGGCCATTACCAATTATGATATTCACGATATTGCACGCGCATCTATCACCTATGATGTATCTAAATATTTTGTGATTCATAATATACCAGCTCAACGAGAATTAGCAGCTACCATTATGGAGCATTGGAAGTCAGGCTTTGGTAGTACCTATAATCCGGACAGAAAAGATGCTTTTACAGGCGTTGAACTCGTTAATTCTATCGCTGTTGCAGTGCGTACTATCGAGGAACTGGAAGGGGTAAAACCTATCGTAGCAACTACCGATGCTAGAACTTATGATAATACAATTTCCTATGCACGGATGCGTGAACACCTTGAAAATGAGGGCCGCCCTGTGTTAGTATTATTTGGTACCGGTTATGGTATGACAAAAGAAACGATGGAAAGCTTTGACTATATTTTAGAACCTATATATGGCCATGGTGAATACAATCATTTATCTGTGCGTAGTGCCGTTTCAATCATCTTAGATCGATTGCGGGGCGAGGCATGGTGGAATAAATAGGAGGCGTCTATGTCAGGACATTCAAAATGGGCAAATATTAAACATAAAAAAGGCAAAACTGATGCTTTGAAGGCTAAATTAGCTACGAAAATCGGTCGCGAAATTACCGTTGCAGCACGCATGGGTGGTGCCGATCCAACAGGTAATATGCGTTTGAAATTGGCTTTGCAAAAAGCTCGTGAAAACAATATTCCTAAAGATAATATTCAACGTGCTATCGATAAGGGCGTTGGCGCTACGGATATGAACGCATACGAAGAAATCGTATATGAAGGTTATGGTCCTGCCGGTGTTGCCGTTACTGTAGAAGTTATGACGGATAATCGTAACCGTGCGGCTGCTGATGTGCGTCATGCTTTCTCCAAACAAGGTGGTAATCTTGGTGAAAGCGGTTGCGTAGGCTGGATGTTCAAATCTAAAGGTGTTTTCGTTATCGATAAAGAAGGTCATGATGAAGATGAATTGACTATGCTTGCTCTTGAAGCAGGTGCAGAAGATCTTAAGTCCGAAGATGATGTATTTGAAATTTATACTACTCCTGAAGATTATGATGCGGTAGAATCAGCTCTTGCTGATGCGGGCATTGAAACAGAAGTAGCGAAAATCACAATGATTCCAGATACTACAATTGAATTGACTGGTGATGATGCTGTAAAAATGCAAAAAATGCTAGACGTATTGGATGATCTTGATGATGTACAAAATGTATATCATAACGGTATTTTGCCAGACGACGAAGAAGAATAATATTAAGGAGTACTCTGAGGGGTGCTCCTTTTTTATTGATTCATGAAATTTAGAGTTTTTGTAAATGTTAAGAATACTAATAGATTTCTTATAAATTTTATATTGAAATTCATGAACTTCGATGTGGTATTGTGCTATAATAAAATAGATTATGTAATGGAGGTAGGCGACAGCTTATCTCATTTTTAAACTAGGGGGTTGAGATGCGAATAATAGGTATTGACCCAGGCACGGCTATATGTGGATATGGCATTATTGACGTGAAGGGCAGCAAATTAACGCCAGTAGCCTATGGGGCTATTACAACTCCTAAGGAATTAACTGATTCACAACGGTTAGAAATTTTATTTAATGATCTAAGTGATATTCTAGAGGAATTTAAACCGGATAAGTTCGGCGTAGAGGAATTGTTCTTCAATCGCAATGTAACGACGGCGATTAAGGTTGGGCAAGCACGTGGAGTTATCTTGTTAGCAGCTGAACAACAGCGTATTCCTATTTATGAATATACACCGCTACAAATCAAGCAAGCCGTTACAGGTTACGGCAAGGCTGATAAGAATCAGGTCATTTATATGACAATGAATATTTTGGGGATTCGTGAGAAAATTAAGCCCGATGATACGGCAGATGCATTGGCTGTCGCTATTTGTACGGCTCATAGTTCTCACAATGATAGATTGAAGAGGTTGGTATAATGATAGGGTATGTACGGGGCATCGTAACACATCTCTTTAAAGAGTCTTGTTACGTAGATGTACATGGCGTAGGGTATCGTGTATATGTGCCGACCACTACGCGACAACAATTGATTGAAGGTCATGAGGCGATGCTATTCACGTATCTCAATGTACGTGAAGATGCGATGCAACTCTATGGCTTTTGGACGGAAGAGGAG
>ERZ1699260.552-NODE-552-length-13448-cov-5.670520_pt1 | contig 13448 bp, 10 predicted proteins | sample MGYA00581519_ERZ1699260 | MGnify/ENA primary metagenome ERZ1699260 (study PRJEB42319, sample SAMD00040324) | human oral metagenome | material: saliva | host: Homo sapiens | study: EMG produced TPA metagenomics assembly of PRJDB4115 data set (Metgenomic analysis of... | reverse complement strand
TCAAAAATGTCACGTGCAGAACTGGAGGAAGAGTATGGAGACGTGATTCAAGCCTATAAAAGATTTACGACTATGGGGCAGGGTGATGTGGTTCTCTCCAAGTGGGATATGAATGATCTCAAATTGTTATGGAAGAGATATAATGAAGTTAAGAATGATCATTTAGGATTATTACCTTCAGAATTAGCCAAGGTGGACCCAAAATTTAAGAAACGTATCGATGCAATGGATCAAGAAGCGTTAGAAGAGGCCTACCCAGAACTTAAAACATTGATCTCCATGGCTCATGTGAATCCATATGCACAACTATTTAAATCTGAAACAGAACGAGCTAATTATGATTACCTACTAGACCGCTATTTCCTTTTAGATAGTCAAAAAATGCTTAGTTGGCGAGATCCTGCTTTTCAAACTAAATATGATTATTATATAATTGAAGAAGGTATTGATCCTTTTACAGGCAAACCTGCTACACAGGAAGAAATCAATCGTGCAAAAAATATCAAGAAGGTGAGAGGTTTTACTGATAGCCTCCAACTAGCAAGTACCTTGTATACATCTTATGTTGGATATAATCAGTACTACAATAAACCCTATACAACGTTCTCGGATGTATTTAGTAAGGTAAAAGGGAAGATTCCTGTCTTCAATAGGAAACCAGTAATTCCTGTTTTTTCAAATAGATATTCAAAAATAGATTTTACTCAAACTGACTTTGATGTTGAGTTAATAAGAGGTAGATTGAAAACTGATCCAGATACGGCTTTTTTCTGGTCAGGACGAACAGATGGCATTGGAGGAATGGATGTTGCGAAAAAAATAGCAAAAAATAAAGGAGGAGTTACATTAGAATCTACGATTGATGATACGAACATTGTAATGCCTGAATGGGATTTTAATACTCCTTCAAGTGTAACAGCTTGGGAGGAAGCTTCGAATGTTTACGCAGAGCAAGTATCTGGTGAAATAAGAGCTGTAGTTGGTAGCGAACTACGACCAGGAAATATTTGGGAAAACATCGAACTACCAAGATTGAAGGCCAATCCAAATGTTACTAAGGTTACAACAATAGATCCTAAAACAGGGGTAGAAAAAATTATATTCGAGAGGTAGAAATGAAAATTACAGGAACAAGATCAACAATTACTTTTGATTTAGAGAATGGTTTCCTCATAAAAGCACAAGGAGAATTGCTGATCAATAAAAAATTTGTTGTTTATAAAGATAGTATGACACAATGGGAGCCTCCTCATGAGAATCTTCCGATAACTCAAAGAGAAATAGAAAATATTATTAATACAGCTAAAAAAATGGAGAGCAATCAAACTATTCAATTAGACTTTGTATAATTATATTGTATTCTAAGAGAAATAAATCTCTATACAAGTGGTCAGGTTGTCTATCATGGGACCAAACTCCTAGGTGGAAGTGAAGAAGATGCTCAAACTGCAAACTTTATCGGGAACATCGTAGGAGGTTATGTGGCCTCCTCAGCAACCAGCAAGTTTAGTTTGAATCAACCTTTTTTTTCAAATCGATATTCAAAAATAGATTTTACTCAAAACAGAAGACCATTATAAAACATTTTAAAAAAATAGAATAGAGGTTTGAAATCCTGAAAAATAGAATTCATTACATTACGAAACTTGAAATGCAAGATCGATTGCCTTTCAGTGGCTTTGTAGCAAATTTTGATGGGAAGCAGATCCAAAACAAAGAAGAACTATTTCGTTTTCTTGAAAAAAATGTCGGACTTCCTGATGCCAATAATTGGTCATCTATTACAGATTGGCTGACAGACTTATCATGGATAAAAGCTGAAGAATACAACTTTATTCTTGAAAATTATGATAGCTTCTTAAAAGATGACTTATCATCTAAAGACTTATTTTTAGAAATTTTGGAAGAAGATATTCTTCCTTGGTGGGAATGCGATGTTGAAAAGCATGTTGTTGGCAGTAAGGTCAAGAGTTTTCAAGTTTACATAGTAGAAAATTAAAAATAGGACAAAGTTTTAAGGAGCTACCTTAAGGTAACCACTTATGTTGGATATAATCAGTACTACAATAAACCCTACACAACTTTCTCGGATGGATATAGTAAGGTAAAAGGGAAGATTCCTGTCTTCAATAGGAATCCAGTAATTCCTGAGGTGAACCTTAAGGTAGATATCAATGGTAAAACTATAACAGAAACCACAAAACCTTATGATCGCGAACATATTTTACGAAATATAGAAGAAAGCAGGCTTGCGAGGGAGAATTCAGGGTTTAAAGACTTTTCAACCACGAGGCTTCAGCCGGTAGTCAAGCCTCAGCCTGCACCTAAGAATTTAGATGTTGAGGGACCAGTAGTAAATAATATTCAATCTAAATATCCCGATTTGCAAACTTATGAATATAATTCATATACAAATCCTGGTCCACTAAATGATTTAAGAGGTCAGCCTAATGTTAATTTTTATGGGGGACGGTATGATGTTGAAGTTTTGAAGTCTCCCAAAATATTATATCGAGCTGGCGACCAAAGCAATCCGCTAGGGCAATGGTTTACAGAATCAGCCCCACATTCTGAGATAGAAGTTAGAATAAATACGGCAGTAAAACCAATTTGGACAGATCGTTCAGGAAACTACACTGGCAGCTCTCCTTTAAATACAGTTTACGAAATAAAAATACCAGCTGGCACAACAATATACAGAGGACCTGTTGCGAGTCAAGGAGGCATCTATCAAGGTGGTTTGGAATATGAACAAATTTTTATTGAAACTCCGTGGAAAATAGAAGGTGTAGAGGTTATTAGCTCAAAACCATTAAATTAGTGAGGAAAGAAATGAAACGAAAAGAATTATTAGATAATATCAAATTAATATTACCACTATTAAATCAATACAATGATGGGACAATTCATGTACAAATTTCATTTTTACAAGGATTAGAATGTGCATTGGAAAATGGTGACTCACTCCCTACAATAAGAGAAATTAAAGATATCCTTTATCCTCCAAGAGGAGGTCTATCAGACTTTTTTGTTTGGAAGAATGATTATTTGGAACGACTAAAAATTAATGAAGAAATTGAAGCCTACAATAATAGATTATGGGAGCTTTTAAATCAAATAGAAAACTTGGAATCATAGTAAATGCATCAAATTTTAAAATTAGAAGCATTTCATCAATCTCATACAAGAATTCCAAGCGAAAATGAAGCATCTGCTTTTGAAGATTTTTGGAAACCAGGAGGACAAACCTTCCCAGGAAATATGCCAGAAGGCATCATGAAAGATATTAGTACCCAAAGAGGAGAACATACATGAAATATAGTAAACTAGGCTGGGAAGAAGTTAGTAAGTTTGAGGAAATAAAAGGTTATGGACAACATATTTGGCGACATCATGAGAAATATTTTTTTGTTACTGATGAAGGAGGAATAGCTGAACAGAGGGTAGTCTATGAATTACCATTAGAACTATTTCAATCACCCTACCAAGTTTTTCTGAGTTACTTGAAAAGTCTAACTTAATTTGACAATTTAGGCAATAAAGAAATCCTAGACAAGCTTTTGAGCTATTCAGAAGACTTGAAATACCACTATAATCTCTATCAGCTCTTGCTTTTTCACCTTCAGAATAAGGAACCAGAGAAATTTTTTGGACTCATTGAAGACAATATAAAGAAGGTTCATTCTCTTTTTCAGACTGTCTTTAAAACATTTCTAAAGGACAAAGGGAAAATCATCAATGACCTTCAGTTATCCTATTCCAACGCAAAATTGGAAGCGACTAATAATCTCATCAAACTTATCAAACGCAATGCCTTTGGTTTTCGGAACTTTGAAAACTTCAAGAAGCGAATTTTCATCGCTCTGAATATCAAAAAAGAAAGGACGAAATTTGTCCTTTCTCGAGCTTAGCTTTTCTTCAACCCACTAAAGTTGACAAAAAGCCGTAGATTTTAGGTATTTACCTTGTCTACTTAAGAGGTATCATATCATCGAGATAAAGGTGATTTGTTTGTTCCTAAGAATTAGGTTTTAGGTTTGACTTGTGGCAACTTCTGGAAAAAGCTTGTCTAGAATTTTTGGAGTGATAGCTTGTCCAGGACCTTCAGCACAATAGGTGTGAATATACATAGCGGGATTGAAGTTGAGCTCGATACAAGTGAAATGAGGTTTTTCCTTGCTAGCAGGCTGAGTTTTATCTGGAATGATGAGGTCAACCCCGCAAGCCCAGGCCCCCATGCTAGTTGCCATAGCTGCTGCCAATTCTTGGTAAGAGGAATCTATTGTCTCAGTGACATCAATAGAGTCACCACCCGTAGAAATGTTGGAGTTACGGCGGAGATTGACCTTTTTCCCTTCTGGGAGAATATCATCAGGTGCATAACCTTGCTGAGTCAACATCAATTGTTCGATGTCTCCTAGCTTAATGATTTCCAGAGGTGAGCGGTGGTCACGGCCTCGCAATGGATTGGCATTTTTCTGAGCGACTAATTCACGAATGGTGTGTTTGCCATCACCGACAACATTAGCAGCGACACGAAGGAGGACAGACTCACAACGCCCGTCCAGAATGAAGAAACGGTATTCGGTTCCTGGGATAAATTCTTCAACAAGAACAGCTGTATCTTCTGCAAAGGCAATCTCGAGAGCTTTCTTATAGTTATCAAGGCTGGCAGGCTCTTGGAAAATGGAAATGCCCAGACCGAAGTTGGTTGATTTTGGTTTAACCACAATTTGCTTGCCCTTGATAAGAGGATAGTAGGCTAGACCTTGTTCTAGACTGGTAAATTCGTCGCCGGCAGGGACAGGGAAGCCAGCATCAGCCAGGATTTTTTTGGTCACGGTTTTATTAGCCATGGCAAGAGGAACTACATAGTTGTCTTTTGAGGTCATGTTACCATTTTTGACGTACTCAACATGATCTTTATGCCAGAGTTTAAGGAATTGATCCTGCTCATCTAGGATTTCAAAATGAAGCCCTTTTTGAATGGCATCAAAGAGCAGCATCTGGGTAGAAAGTTCCATCTCCTCATAACCCTTAAGGGCATAGTGGGCAGTCCAGTCGTAATCATGATAGGCAAGAGCCTTGTCAAGGGCAAAGTCAGCAAGGGACTTGTCTTTGATATGAGGAAGAAGTTGAGCAGCTAGTGTCTGACTGGAATCTGCAAAGGCATCTTTAACTTGTTTGACCAGCCCTTGATGATAGTCACCAAGCCCAAAATGTTGCACCAGTTGGTCTAGAGCTGTCGTAATGTTCTGAGTTTCAGCTTCAGAAGGTAGAGGTTCTAAAGGATGAGAGAGGGCAATTTTTTCATTCAGCGCGTGACCTTGAGCCAGAGCCTGATCAACATTTTCAGGGGCATCCAGCCAGAGGAAGGCTAGAAGGAGTAGGTGTACGGTATCCATGGTAGTTTGGCTAATACCGATACGCTCAAAGGGGTTGAGGTCGAAGTTACGGAATTCTAGGTAGGTGATTCCCTTGTCAAGGAAGGAGCGATTAACCTTTTGTCCACGGAAACGAACAGCCGAGTAAAATTCCTTTTCCGCAATCAAATCACCTTGTTCGATATAGTTTTCGATGGCAGAGACATAGTCTTCTAGGCTTGCAAAAGATACTTGTATTTCTTCCTTATTGACATAGCCGTGGTCACTGTTACGGAAGGAACGCACAGGTTCTGGAACTTCTTGGTCGAAGAATCCTTGCTCAGCAATAGGTGCAGCCCCAAAAAGATAGGTAATCACCCAACGGTAGCGCAAGTAGTTTTGAGCCAGCTTAAGATAGAGGGCGTTTTTGAAAGCAATTATATCAATCTGGTCACTTTCTTGGAATAGGGCTTCAACCAAATCTTTCCCTAGTTCCATATTATAGTGGATACCTGAGATAGCTTGTAGTTTAGTTCCGTATTTTTCGGCCAGGTAGTTACGATAATGGCGTTCAAATTCATTTTCCAGTTGGGCAACTTGGATTTCTTGGGCGTTGATACGAGGAGGCATGGACAAGGGCCAGAGAAGTTCATCTTTACTGATGGAACGTCCAGCTACATCGGTAATGGCTCCAAGAAATCGACGAGCCTCAGTGGTAGATTTAGCAACTGGTGTGATGAGTTCCATCTGAAACTCACAAAAATCTGTTTGAATATAAGGGTGGAAACTTCGAGCTCCTAGGCAGGAAGGGTGAGGCGTATGTGCTAATTTTCCCTGTCTATCGACACGAAGACTTTCGCGTTCAATTCCAAAGTTAGCTTGAAGGATAGGGCTAGTAGGCTCCAGCTTTTGAAGCAGTTGATTTATAGTCATAGAGTCACCTTTTCATCTAATGTTAGTGATAGTCTATTATAAATAGGAGAAGAAAACAACTTTCCGCTACGGTTAAGGGGAATTTCCGAATGTTTCAGATAAGAATTCTTAAAACCAGTTGTTTTTTAGCTATATTATATGGAAAAATTGTAAAATACCCACTGATTTTTATGTAAAATGTTATTTCTCTTGGAATTTAAATCAAATTAGCCTATACTAATGACGTATATATGAGAACGAAAGAATCCCTAGGGTCGGCACTGCACCCATAAAATGAGACACAAGAAAACACTCCTGTTGAAATCTGGTAAACTAGAAACAGGAGTGTTTTGTTATGGTCAAAAAAGCATATTCGGTAGAAACTAAGTTAGCCTGTATCGAAATGAAGAAGGCAGGCAAATCAAATAAAGTTATCATGGATACCCTCAGTATCAAAAATGCTAGTCAGGCCAAGAACTGGTTGCGATGGTATCAGAATGATGAATTGTACCGTTTCCACCAACCCGTGGGGAAACAATATACTTATGGTAATGGGATGAAACAGTTATCTGAAGTGGAACAGTTACGTTTGCAGGTAGAATTACTAAAAAAGTATCAGAGCTTGATAAGAGAATCGACAAAGTAAGTCTTATCAAGCTAGTAGAAGAGTATAAGAAAACGTGCGCTGTATCTATTATTTTAGAATGTTTCGGCGTCAAACGCTCCACCTTTATCGCTGGAAACAGGAGTGTAAGAATTCTCAGAAAAGAGGCGAAATAGCAGATAATGGCTGTATCGAATGGTTTCACTCTGTTCTCAAGTCTGAAACCTTCTATCTCCATAAGTGGAGAAACATAACTGAAGATAGTCTAACAGATATTGTCAAAAATTACATCATATTTTATCCTGATAATTATGTTTCACCATTGAAATAGCCTGCGTGGAACTTGTTTAGACACCGTTAGTTGTGGACAAGTTTCTTTAGGTGCACTAGATGAATCTCTCCCAAAATGTGTTGAAAATATAAATAGAACTCTGGCTTTCTCCTAATGCAAGTACGGGAAGAGTTGAAAAACGCTAACCTGTAATCTCTCCTCTAGCTATTCCACCTATTTCATGCTAGAATAAAGAAAAACACATTTGGAGGCATTATGAATCAGACAGTGACTTATTTGCAGGAATTGACAGCCATTCCTTCCCCGACCGGTTTTACACGTGAGATCGCAGACTATTTGGTCAAAACCATTGAAGGCTTTGGGTATGAAGTGACTCGGACTGCTAAGGGAGGCGTGAATGTGACCGTTCCTGGTGTGATCACAGACAAGCAACGCTACGTCACAGCCCATGTGGATACCTTGGGGGCTATTGTCCGCGCTGTGAAAGCAGATGGCCGCCTCAAGCTGGACCGTATCGGTGGTTTCCCTTGGAATATGATTGAAGGGGAAAATTGTACGGTCCATGTGGCTAATACCGGAAAGACCCATTCGGGTACGATTTTGGTCCATCAGACTTCTTGCCACGTCTACAAGGAGGCGGGGACTGTCGAGCGGACCCAGGACAATATGGAAGTCCGTCTGGATGAAAAAGTAACCAATGAAAAAGAAACTCGTGCCCTTGGCATTGAAGTGGGTGATTTTGTCAGCTTTGATCCCCGGACCATTGTGACAGATACTGGCTTTATTAAATCTCGTCACTTAGATGACAAGGTGAGTGCGGCGATTCTCTTGAATCTTCTGCGCGTGTACAAGGAAGAGCAGATCCAATTGCCAGTAACGACCACCTTTGCCTTTTCAGTCTTTGAAGAAGTGGGGCATGGGGCTAATTCTAGTATTCCAGCTGAAGTGGTCGAATACTTGGCAGTGGACATGGGAGCTATGGGAGATGACCAAGCGACGGATGAATACACGGTATCCATCTGTGTCAAAGACGCTTCTGGACCGTATCACTACGAATTCCGTCAGCATTTGGTAGCCTTGGCAAAAGCCCAAGAAATCCCTTATAAGTTGGATATCTATCCTTTCTATGGATCAGATGCCTCTGCAGCCATGAGCGCAGGAGCAGAAGTCAAACATGCCCTCCTCGGAGCAGGTATCGAATCTAGCCACTCATATGAGCGGACTCACTTGGATTCTGTAGTCGCAACAGAGCGCATGGTCGATGCCTACCTCAAGAGCGACTTAGTAGATTAAAAATTGGAACTACTCTCCGGAGTAGTTTTTTATAAACTAAAATTTTCTGAAAATTCCTTTTCTTCTGAAAATCTTTGTGGTATAATCTTAAAATAAACTTAAAATTTCTTAAGGAGTTTTACATGAAAAAAAGAAATGTCATTGCACTTGCGGGAGTTGCCCTCCTTTCAGCAGGTATCCTAGCAGCTTGTTCGGGTGGTTCTAAATCATCTAGCTCAAGCAACGGTCAAAAATTCTCATATGTTTATGAGACTGAGCCAGAAAACCTAAACTATATCACATCTGGTAAAGCAGCAACCCACGATATCACTGGAAACTTGATTGATGGTTTGTTTGAAAATGATAAATACGGGAACTTGATTCCATCTCTTGCAAAAGATTGGACAGTTTCGCAAGATGGCTTGACTTATACTTATAAACTTCGTGACGATGCTAAATGGTATGATTCAGAAGGCGAAGAGTATGCGGATGTAACAGCTAAAGATTTCGTCACAGGGATCAAATATGCGGCTGATAACAAATCAGAAATGCTCTACATCATCCAAGATTCTATCAAAGGCTTGAATGACTACGTCAGCGGTAAAAATAAAGATTTCTCAGCTGTAGGAGTAAAAGCAGTTGATGATCATACCCTTCAAATCACTTTGAACCAACCAGAATCTTACTGGAACTCTAAATTGACTCTTGGGATCACTTTCCCTGTCAACGAAAAATTCGTGAAATCAAAAGGGGATAAATTCGCTCAAGCAAGTGACACCAGCTCCCTTCTTTACAATGGTCCTTACATCTTGAAGAGCTTTACTTCAAAATCTTCTATCGAAATGACCAAGAATGAAAACTACTGGGATAAAGACAAGGTCTACATCTCAGATGTGAAATTGGAATTCTACGATGGACAAGACCAAAGTAAATTGGCCAAATCATTCGGTGAAAATGCTCTTAGCTTGGCAAAACTCTTCCCAACTGGATCTGGTTACTCAGAGCAAGCCAAAGAATTCAAAGACGAAATCACCTACACTCCTCAAGATGCTGCTTCTTATGTTATTGGTACCAACATCGACCGTCAATCTTACAAACACACAGCTAAGAAGACCGATGAAGAAAAACAATCTACTAAGAAAGCTCTCTTGAACAAGGACTTCCGTCAAGCGATCAGCTTTGCCTTCAACCGTGAAGCGTATGCTGCTCAATTGAACGGAAAAGACGGAGCAAGCAAGATCATCCGTAACCTCTACATTCCACCAACATTTGTCCAAGCTAATGGCAAGACCTTTGGTGAAATGGTGAAAACTCAATTGGATACCTACGGAGATGAGTGGAAATCTACTAAACTAGACGATGGTCAAAACGGTCTCTTCGATGCTAAGAAAGCGAAGGAAGAGTTTGCAAAAGCGAAGACTGCCTTGGAAGCAGAAGGTGTGAAATTCCCAATTCACATCGATATGCCTGTAGACCAAACCACACCATCAAGAGTTCAACGGGTACAATCCTTCAAACAATCAGTTGAAGAAGCACTTGGTAAAGAAAATATCGTCATCGATATCCAAATGCTTTCGAAAGAAGACCTTCAAAATGTGACCCTCTTTGCGCCAAATGCGGCTGGCGAAGACTGGGATCTCTCTGATAATGTTGGATGGAGCCCTGACTACCAAGACCCATCAACTTACATGGATATCTTGAAAGCTTCATCTGGTGAAAATACTAAGACTTTCCTTGGATTTGACCCAAGTGAAAACAATGAAGCAGCTAAAAAAGTTGGTCTGTACGACTTTGAAAAGATGATCAAAGATGCTGGTGCAGAAACACAAGACGTCAACAAACGCTATGAAAAATATGCGGCTGCGCAAGCTTGGTTGACTGATAGCGCCCTTGTTATGCCAACTTCTTCATCAACTGGACGTCCATTCTTGACACGTATCGAACCATTCTCAGCTCCATTTGCATGGACTGGTGGTAAAGGAAAAGACCACGTGATCTACAAAGGAATGAAACTCCAAGACAAAGCTGTGACAAGTGCTGATTACAACAAAGCCCTTGAAAAATGGCAAAAAGAACAAGCAGAGTCAAACAAAAAAGCACAAGAAGATCTTAAGAAACACGTCAAATAAGGATCGATAACCGAGGCTGATGCCTCGGTTTTTTTTGGATCAGATGAACATCTGTTTGATATAAAAACGCTTACATAGTATAATAGGAGTGTTGATTACAAAAAGTGAGGAGACTGACATGAAAAAGAAAACAATGGTTTCCATTGTCGCATCGAGCTTACTGATCGCGCCGATGGTCTTGCATCAAGTAGCAGCAGCAGATGAGCAAACGGAAGAGTTAGCCCCATCGACAGAAGTGGTCCATGCTCCATCTACTGAAGCAAGACCGACAACAAGTGACACAAGTACTGCCACTAGTGAAGAAGGAGCGAGCTCGAATGAGGCATCGCTGGATCGAACGGCAGGTGCCAATCAAGTAGCCCCTGATACAGAAGAACACACAAGACAAAGTGAGCCTACGGTTCCAATAGCAACTCCAGCAGCAACCAACAGGGAAGCTGGGCCTCAATCTGCTCCTCCTTCAGAAGCTCCGGCAACAAGTCAGGATTTAGCAAAAGTCACAGGTTCAACCCTTGTAGCGGATCAGGCCTCTAAAGAGTTGACGGTCCAAGATGCTGTTAATGGCTTGCTTCAATGGGCAGCAACAGATCCTAGTCAATTGGGCCAAAGCCAAGCAGATCGCGAACGCTTTGCCAAGAGTTTAGGCTTGATTGAAAAATCAGAAGATCTGACCCGCAAGGTCAGTCAGCCAGAATTGACCAAGATGTATGAGACAGCTAAGAAACTCTATGATGCTTATCGAGCTGAAAAGAAAAGTCCGCTCTTTTTAAATGGTCGTGCCCAACCGATTTTCCCTTATACAACGGGAGAAAAAGCAGACCAAGACTACAAATATGAGGACAGCCAAATTGTGCGCTTCCCAGTCTATGTCGAAACGGACTACGATACCGATGCAGATGGTAAGCCTGACTTAGTCAAAGCCATTGTTCAATTACCAAAAGCCGTAGCGCAAGGTGATTTTAAGGCAGCCACTATTCTCGAAGCGCGCCCTTACGTAGCGGGGACGCTCGATGAAAACTACGTGACTCTTGAAAGTTTGGGGCTTCCTACGGACGGTAGTTACGACATGAAGAAACTGCACAACCAACCTGCAAAGAGACAGCCAGTAAGCAGTGAAACAACAGTAGAAGCAGCCAAAAAAGCCAAGGCTTCGGATTGGTATTACTACAGTCCCTACGAGTATATCTATGACTACGAAGATCTGAACTGGTACGACTATTTCTTGGTCAGAGGCTATGCCTTTATCTCCAGTGCTGGACTTGGTACCAAGGGATCAGAAGGATTTAATACGACGGGGTCTGATCTCGAAATCAATGCCTTTAAGAATATCATCGAATGGGTCAATGGCAAACGAAAGGCCTACACCGATAAGACTAGCAATGTTGAAATCAAGGCAGACTGGGCAACAGGCAATGTCGCTATGACAGGTCTCTCCTGGGCTGGAACCACGACCTTTGGTGTGGCAGCAACAGGCGTAGAAGGTCTAAAGACCATTGTTCCAGCAGCAGGGATTGCCTCTTGGTATGATTATTTCAATAGCCAAGGGACCCAATTTGGCAATGCACCTTATAGTGACCTTTCATGGCTCTCCCTCTACGTTAGCACGCGGATGCTGGACCAAGACGATTGGGCAGGGATTTGGCAAAACTATTCCAACTACATCAACCAATTGAACAAGGACCAGTACGCTCATGATCGCAACTACAGTGATGTCTGGAAGGAGCGGGATTATACCCTTCATCCAGAAAATCTCAAGACCAGCGCCCTGATCGTCCATGGCTTGAATGATGACAATGTCAAGACCAAACATTTTGAACTCATGTACGATGCCCTCAAGAAAGCAGGACAAGATGTCAAGCTCTATCTCCACCAAGGAGATCACGTCTATCCAGCGGCTATGTCACGGGGATACGGCATCACTGCCAATGGTCAGGACTTTTATGACCTGCTCAATACCTGGCTGACCCATTACCTTTACGGAGTGGACAATCACGTCGAAAGCTTGCCAGCGGTTCTAGCTCAAAACAACTATGATCCAAGCAAGTGGACCAGCTATGATAACTGGAAGAGCAGTCAACGTCTCTTCTTGAATGCAAGCTCGAAACGTCTAGAAGAAACCATTTCTAGTGATTATGCGGCTGCAGGTGTTGAGATCGCTAACCGTAATGAAACAGTCAGCAAAGCCTCCTCTAAGGCCAATCTGACCTTTGTTTCTGATGTTACTGAGGACACTACGATCAAGGGCCACATCCCCGTTCATTTCAAGGCAGCTCTTGCCAAAGGTCAAGGAAAGAATTTCCAAATCAACGCCCTCTTGGTAGATGTGGCAGATGAGGATTTTGACGTGGTAGGAAATGGTAGCGTCAAGCAAGATAAAACAGCAGACGGTTTCTGGATGGGAAGCAATTTAAGCAACCTATCTGTTGCCGAATACGAAACCATCAAGACCAAGTACAAGGTGATCGCAAAAGGCTGGATCAACCTTGCGAACCCTGAGTCTGGCTACGATTCAGCAAGCTCTCGCGCAAGCATCGAGCCAAAAGTTGGGGAATACCATGATTACACCGTTTATCTCCAACCAAATCTCTATACGGTTAAGAAAGGTCACAAGTTAGCGCTTGTTTTCAACACCTATGACCCATCTGATTTAACGGTGGAGCATCCATATGAAGTGACCTTCAAGACAGATTCTATCCAGGCGGCGATTCCAATTGTCGAAAAGACCCGCGCCCAAAAGGCAGCCTATGTACCAAGTGCAAGAGATACTGACTATGCGAATTTACCAGAAGTTGAAGGTGCTGCTCTAGTCGCTCCAGAAGTGCACTACAAGGAAGAATATAGGCTTCCAAGCCCAGAATCCTTTGTCCAACCAAGCC
>ERZ1699260.531-NODE-531-length-13749-cov-2.775951_pt1 | contig 13749 bp, 8 predicted proteins | sample MGYA00581519_ERZ1699260 | MGnify/ENA primary metagenome ERZ1699260 (study PRJEB42319, sample SAMD00040324) | human oral metagenome | material: saliva | host: Homo sapiens | study: EMG produced TPA metagenomics assembly of PRJDB4115 data set (Metgenomic analysis of... | reverse complement strand
TACGTTTAAGCATAAATATCTGCAAGATTTATAATGTAAAGGTACAAAAACTTGCAGATATAAGCAAATGATTTGTAGTATAATATACTGTGAATCAGCAGAATGTTAGGCTTTTAAGGGTGGACTATATAGTCTTTACTTTTACAGCGTTATAATTCAAAGATGTCAAGTATAGAAAGGGCAAATAATCAACACCCATCATCAAACACCCAACACCTAAGTGCCCATCAACACCTAACACCTAACACTCATCACCCAACACTACGCTCCCTCAAACTCGCGAAGGAAGCGGGTATCGTTCTCAGAGAAGAGGCGGAGGTCGCTAACACGATACTTGAGGTTAGCAATACGCTCAACACCCATACCGAAGGCATAACCTGTATATACGCTTGAATCAATACCACAAGCCTCAAGGTCGTGTGGATCAACCATACCACAACCAAGAATCTCAACCCATCCGGTGTGCTTACAGAAACCACAACCTTCACCGCCACAGATGTTACAGCTGATATCCATCTCTGCGCTTGGCTCAGTGAATGGGAAATAGCTTGGACGAAGACGAATCTTTGTATCTGCACCAAACATCTCACGAGCAAAGGTGAGAAGCACCTGCTTTAGGTCGGTAAAGCTAACATTCTTATCAACGTAAAGACCCTCTACCTGATGGAAGAAGCAGTGTGCACGAGCCGAGATAGCCTCATTACTGTATACACGACCTGGGCAAAGCACACGGATTGGAGGTTCGTGTGTAGACATATAGTGTGCCTCATCATTAGAAGTGTGACTACGGAGAAGAACGTTCTTCGTAACATCCATCGTACTGCTGCGCTCAATAAAGAAGGTATCTTGCATATCACGTGCAGGATGATCAGCAGCAAAGTTCAACATTGTAAACACGTGCTGGTCGTCATCAATCTCAGGACCTTGATAGAGAGTAAAACCCATACGAGCAAAGATATCAATAATCTCGTTCTTTACAAGTGTCAACGGATGACGTGTGCCGAGGTTAATAGGATAAGCAGTACGTGTCAAGTCGATATCATCACTCTGTGCCTGACTTGTTTCAAGTTGGTCCTTGAGTTCGTTAATCTTGTCTTGTGCACTCTGCTTAAGTTCATTAATCTTCATGCCGACAACCTTCTTCTGGTCGGCTGCCACATTACGGAACTCGCCCATCAACGCATTGATTTCGCCCTTTTTACTAAGGTATTTCAGACGGAGTTGCTCCACATCATCAGCACTCTTAGCCGTGAGTGCGCTCACTTCCTTGAGAAGTTCTTCTATCTTGTCTAATAACATAGTTCTTGATTATTTTCCTGCAAAGGTACAATTTATAATCGTAACGGAGAAATTACCCTAATATAAATTTATAAAAATCCTATCTTATTAGAAATAAATATTGTACATTTGCAGGAAATTTGAGATGAATAAAAAGAGAGTATGAAAAAAGCTTTTTTACTTATTGTGTGTGTTTGTGTAGCTATGGTAGCTGTTACTACGGGTTGCACAAGCAAGAAAGTTGATGGCGATGACAGTACAACTACTGATTCTACGGCAGCAGAAGACACTGACACTGTAGATAGCGTTGACTCTGCCACGGAGGTGATTGCTGCTACTCCTATGCCAAAGGCAGCAGACCAATTGTTTGACGACTTCTTCTTCAACTTCATTGCTAATAAGAAGTTGCAGATGAATCGTATTAAGTTCCCACTGCCTGTAGTCAATGGTACAAAGACTACAGAGCTGACACGTGGAAACTGGAAGATGGATTATTTCTTCCGCAAACAGGGCTATTACACGCTTATCTTTGATAATGAGAAACAGATGAAGTTCTCTAAGTCTACCGACTTGGATAGTGTCATCGTTGAGAAGATACATTTAAAGAGAGGTACGATAGAGCAGTATTGGTTCGATCATCAGGATGGAAGCTGGAAGTTGAATCAGATTCGTAACATCACATTCAAGGATAGTTATAACGCATCTTTCTATACCTTCCTGTCACACTTCTTCGCAAATGGTGGTAAAGGGGCTGTGAAGAATCCATTAGCTTATACTGGTCCAGATCCTAATGGCGAGGAGACGAATGTGGTCAACACGACTATCCCTGCTGAAGAATGGTCATCATTCTTACCAGAACTTCCACACGAAATGATTTATAACATCCTTTATGGTCAGAAGTATTCAGACACAGACCGCAGGATTGTTACCTTCCGTGGGTTGTCTAATGGCGCTGAAACGCAGCTCATCTTTAAGCAGAATGGTAAGAGCTGGCGCTTAGAGAAGGTTGTAGCTTATTAACGAACAGACCCCTGCCTACCTTGGTAGTGGGTCTTTCTTTATTAAGAAGCACCTGCTATTAATGTTATTGTTATGGATTATCTGATTCATAAAGAATAACACCTTTCTATAAATAGGAACAAAGGGAAACGCAAAAACAATATCAGAAACATGAAAATAGAACATAACTATAGTCTACTAAAGCATAATACCTTCGGCATTGACGCCAAATGTCAGCGTTTTGTTGAATACGAATCAGTAGAGCAAGCACAGGAACTTGTGCGCTCCTTGAAGGAAGAGGACTATCCACTACTGATTCTCGGTGGGGGTAGTAACCTTCTACTCACTGGTGATTTCAAGGGAACCGTACTCCACTCTGGCATCTCCTTTATCGAGCGTCTCGATGACGAGCGGGTACGTTGTGGATCGGCTTACGTATGGGATGACTTTGTAGACTACTGTGTTCTTCATCAGCTCTATGGTGCAGAAAACCTCTCAATAATCCCTGGTGAGTGCGGTGCCAGTGCTGTTCAGAATATCGGAGCATACGGTGCTGAAGCCAAAGACTTGATAGATGAGGTCGAGGCGGTGGAGATCTCCACTGGTGAAGTGCACCATTTCAAGAATGCTGATTGTGCTTATAGCTACCGACAGAGTAAGTTCAAGCATGAATGGCGTGATAAGTATCTTATCACATCCGTCACTTATCGACTCTCAAAGACCTATCAGCCTAAGCTCGACTATGGTAATATCCGTGCGGCATTGGCCGAGAGAGGTATCGAGAACCCTACTGCCATAGAACTTCGTCAGACGATTACTGACATCCGTAATGCAAAACTTCCTGACCCAAAGAAGATTGGTAATGCGGGTAGTTTCTTTATGAATCCTATCGTTCCAAAAGCTAAATACGAGGAGTTGGCAGCGCAATATGAACGGATGCCCCACTATACTATTGATGCTGACCATGAGAAGATTCCAGCTGGTTGGATGATTGAACAATGCGGTTGGAAGGGTAAGGCATTAGGTCCTGCAGGCGTTTACGATAAGCAGGCTTTGGTTTTGGTGAACCTTGGTGGTGCAACAGGTGCTGATGTAGTCAGACTCTACCAGACAATTCAGCATGATGTGAAGGAGAAGTTTGGGATTGAGATACATCCAGAGGTGAATACTTTTCCAAACTAAAGCCTCCCTACAACAGCCTCCCCCAACCCTTCCGAAAGGAGAAAGCCTCCCCCAACCCCTCCGAAGGGAGGGGAGTGCTAAACAAACGAAGCCTCCCCCAGCCCCTCCGAAGGGAGGGGAGTGCTAAACAAAAGTAGCTACTTCTTTAGGTTGTGATATAGTTTAATATTAATATTTATCCTAACAACTGCGACATCCAACCATAAACACTCGTTATAAATAAGCTTTTAATTAAGAAATGCTTATAAAGCATCAAACCAACTTTTAAGAACATTCCCTTTGAAGCAAGAAGAACTCATAAACAACGAGCATTCCGTTAGGCACTCCCCTCCTTTGGAGGGGTTGGGGGAGGTCTTCACCTTCCTCGGCACTGGCACCTCCAATGGTGTTCCTGTACTTGGCTGTAGCTGTGATGTTTGTAAGAGTAAGGACCCACGCGACAACCGATTGCGCACCTCTGCTTTATTGGAAACGGCAAAGACGCGTATTGTCATTGACAGCGGTCCTGACTTTCGTCAACAGATGTTGCCACAACCTTTCCGTAAGATTGATGGCTTATTGATTACGCATATCCACTATGATCATGTAGGAGGGATTGATGATGTACGCCCTTATTGTGCCTTGGGGGATATAGAAGTGTATGCCAACGAGAACACTTGTGACGGCTTACATCATAACTTCCCTTATTGTTTCACAGACAATCCCTATCCAGGAGTTCCAAAACTGAACCTTCATAGTATTCAACCGCATGTAAAGTTTACGATTGGTGACATCGAAGTGATGCCTATCTCTGTGATGCATGGCGGACTACCCATCCTCGGTTATCGCTTTGGGAAACTCGCTTATATAACGGATATGAAAACTATTAAGGATGAGGAACTCCCTTATCTTGAAGGTGTTGAGACACTGGTTGTAAATGCTTTGCGCTGGGAACGTGAGCATCACTCCCATCAGTTGATATCTGAAGCCATTGATTTCAGTCGAAAGATAGGAGCAAAACGCACTTATTTAACCCATCTCACCCATAAGATTGGCTTACATGAAGAGGCACAAAAACTCCTTCCAAATGATGTTTTCTTTGCCTACGATGGTTTGAAGATTCATTTTTAATCTTAGTCGTATTAATGAACATATAACTACAAAACAAGTTTGTTTTTAGTTTCCTGTCCCTTTTAACATTTAAGGTTATATCATTGTATGATAGCCTGTTAAGCATCTGAAAAGAGTGACAACAGTGACAGGAAACGTAAACTTTAATATCTTTTTCTCTCCCCTTACCCTAAACCCAAACCAGTAATTAGAGTCCCCTAAGTAAGATACACCCAAAGGTAAAGAAATTTATTTACAAAACATTCGAAGAAAAGGTAGAAAAATGGGGTAAACATGAGATATTTTAACACCTACGTAAGTTGCTTGTTTTCAAACAGTTGTAAAGAAGCAATCCAAAAGGTGCTTAATAAGGGTTCAAAAGGGCGTTACTTGAACCTCAAAAGGGCATCTTTTGCAAGCTAAAAGGGCGTTAATTGCAAGCCTTTTGATGGTCTTTAAAAAATCAATATGTGAAAAATTCGGACAAAAAGGATTCTTCAGAAGTTTGGATTGACAAGCTCTGCCTTTTGTGTTTAGGATATTAGAAATATCTCACAGAGCAAATCTATGTTTCTTGCTGCAAATTTAGAGTTGCACTGTGTGCCTTATTATAATAGCTTTTTACCACTTCATATTTCTGGAGAAGCAGAATTATACATATTGTGGGGGCATGAGATTTGGGTTAAAGGACATAAAAACAGCGTTTTTCATTAGTATTTTTCAGATTTTATGAGTAACTTTGCCATGTGGCAGTGTATACCTGTTCGAACAATAGGGAAGTACACTTTTCAACACAAAAATAAGCAATAATAGAAATTACTGAATGAAAGAATTTATCATATCTGACGTCAAGGCGGAAACAGCCATCCTTGTGGGTCTTATTACAAAGGACCAGAACGAGGACAAGACGAAGGAATATCTTGACGAATTAGAGTTCCTCGCTGATACAGCTGGTGCTATCACTGTGAAGCGATTCACACAGAGGGTGACAGGTCCAAGTGCTGTTACATACGTCGGCAAAGGTAAACTTGAAGAGATAAGAGATTACATCAAGATGAAAGAAGACGAGGAGGAGCCTATCGGTATGGTCATCTTCGACGACGAGTTGTCGGCAAAGCAGATGCGCAATATCGAACAGGAACTCGGTGTGAAGATATTAGATCGTACCTCTCTCATCCTCGACATCTTTGCTATGCGTGCCCAGACTGCCAACGCAAAGACACAGGTAGAGTTGGCACAGTATCGCTATATGCTCCCACGTCTGCAACGTCTGTGGACTCACTTGGAGCGTCAGGGTGGTGGTTCAGGCTCTGGTGGCGGTAAAGGTTCGGTAGGTTTGCGTGGTCCGGGTGAGACCCAGTTGGAGATGGACCGCCGTATCATATTGCAGCGTATGACCCTTTTGAAGCAAAGACTTGCTGAGATTGACAAGCAGAAGGTGACACAGCGTAAGAACCGTGGCCGCATGATTCGTGTTGCCTTAGTAGGTTACACGAACGTGGGTAAGTCAACCACCATGAACCTCTTGGCTAAGAGCGAGGTATTTGCTGAGAACAAACTCTTCGCAACACTCGACACAACGGTGCGCAAAGTCGTTGTAGACAATCTCCCGTTCCTGTTAGCTGACACCGTTGGATTTATCCGTAAGTTGCCAACCGACTTGGTTGATTCGTTTAAGTCAACACTCGATGAGGTGCGCGAGGCCGACCTTCTCTTGCACGTTGTGGACATTTCACATCCTGACTTTGAGGAACAAATACAGGTAGTCAACCAGACTTTGTCTGAACTTGGTTGTGCTGACAAGCCTTCGATGATTATCTTCAACAAGATTGACAACTATCATTGGGTGGAGAAAGAGGAAGACGACCTCACACCAGCAACCAAAGAGAATATCACCTTGGACGAACTGAAGAAGACATGGATGGCTAAGGAGCATGACAACTGTCTATTCATTTCAGCCAAGGAAAAGGAAAATATCGACGAGTTCAGAGAGGTACTTTACAAGAAAGTACGCGAACTCCACGTGCAGAAGTATCCTTACAATGACTTCCTTTACAATATCGAAGAGGAATAAAGACTATTGGGCATATTTGCCTTATTGGGATTATTTGCCCAATTAGGCTAATGGGGCTAATAAGCCTAATAAACCCAATAAGCCTAATAAGGCTAATAACAACAACTAAAAGAAAAGTTTATGCAATATCGTTCACTTACCTTTGAAGAGATTGAGATACTCGAGAGCAATAGCTGTTGGGCAGAAGATTGGAGTCGAGTAGAGGTTGCGGAGGACGGATTTCAAGCGAAATTCTTCCACCGTGTCATGTTCTATGGTGACGTACAGTTGGGAAGTGTCCAGAAAGAAGTCGAGATAACAAAGGGCTTCGTCAAGCATTCTGGTATCAATGATGCAACCCTACGTAATGTGACCGTTGGTAACGACTGCCTTATTGAGAAGGTGGGGAATTATATTAATAACTATACCATCGGTGACGACTGCCTCATCTCTAACATCTCTGTCATGGAGACTACGGAGGGTGCTACATACGGGGAAGGTAATCTCATCTCGGTATTGAACGAGGTGGGCGATGGCAATGTAATCTTCTTCCACGACCTCAATAGCCAGTTTGCAGCCTTTATGGTGAAGCATTTCAACGACAAAGACCTCAAGAATGCTATCCGAAGACTGGTGAAAGAGGAGATTGCTCGTACCAATCCGGAACGTGGAACGATTGGCAACAATGTGAAGATTGTCAACACAAGGGAGATTACCAACACGGTTATTCAGGACGATTGCGAGATTTCTGGTGCAAGTCGTTTGAGCGATTGTACCATTCTCAGCTCTGAATATGCCAGTGTTTACATCGGTACGGGTGTCATCTGCGAGAACTCTATCATATCAGATGGGTCAAGTATCGTGAACAGTGTGAAGATGCAAGACTGCTTCGTGGGTGAAGCTTGTCAGATAAGCAATGGCTTCACAGCCTCACAGAGTGTCTTCTTTGCCAATTCCTTTATGTCAAACGGTGAGGCGTGCGCTGCTTTCTGCGGTCCGTTCTGTGCCTCACATCATAAGAGTTCACTGCTCATTGGTGGTATGTTCTCTTTCTATAACGCAGGTTCTGGGACCAACTTCTCTAACCATGCCTATAAGATGGGACCAATGCACTGGGGCATCTTGGAGCGTGGAACAAAGACTGCCAGTGGTAGTTATCTGCTCATGCCAGCAACAATCGGTACGTTCTCCGTATGTTTCGGTAAGCTGATGCACCACCCTAACACGACTGCCCTACCCTTCTCTTACCTCATTGCAGAGGCTGATAAGATGTATCTCGTGCCGGGTCGCAACATCACAACGGTTGGTCTTTATCGCGATATACGCAAGTGGCCAAAGCGTGATATGCGTCCACAGCAGACGCAGAAGAGTATTGTCAACTTCGATTGGCTATCACCTTACTCTGTTGGAGAGATTCTGCAGGGAAAGAAGATACTTGAGAATCTGCGACAAGCAAGTGGTGACAATGTTTCATCTTATAACTATCATGAATACGTTATCAATGCTACCAGTCTGCGAAAAGGTATTAAATATTATGATATTGCACTGCGCATCTACATGGGAGCGGTACTGAAACGTGCACACAAATGGGGCTTCTTTGGTAAGCCACAGACTGAAGTAGGACTCGGACGATGGGACGACCTCTCTGGTCTTCTGCTCCCAGTTTCAGAAGAGCGACGCCTCATAGAGGATATCAAGAGCGGTAGTCTTGAAACCATAGAAGAGGTGGTTAACCGCTTCCGAGAGATTAACGAGAACTATCGTATCTATCAATGGGCATGGACCTATCGTATGATTCTGGAATACTACGGCATTAATGAGATTTCTCCCGAGGACGATGCACGCATCAAACAGGATTATATCGAGGCACGACGTGCATGGATTGCAGAGATTAAAAAGGATGCCGAGAAGGAGTTTGAGATGGGCGATGTAGACAGAGAGGTCTTTGAATCGTTCGTTAATAGCCTTGATCATGAGGTTGATTTTGAGAATTAATCATTACATTCTCTACCCAATTATAACAATAAACAAATACTGATTGTATGAAAAAACATTTCCTTAACAGTACCCTCATGCAGGGGCTAAGCTTAGGACTGCTGTTCCTATTTGCATCTGTGACGGCTTATGCGCAGCGTTACAGCTATGAGAGCATACCGAATGACCCGATGCAGACACGTATCTACACACTGAAAAACGGTCTGAAAATCTATCTTTCTGTCAACAAAGAGAAGCCACGTGTACAGACATATATCGCTGTGCGCACTGGTTCTCGCAATGACCCAAAGGAGACAACAGGTCTTGCACACTACTTAGAGCACCTTATGTTTAAGGGTACTACCCACTTTGGTTCGTCTAATGTAGAGGCTGAACGCCCTTACCTTGACTCTATCGAGGCTCGCTTCGAGCAGTATCGCCGTATCACTGACCCAACTGCACGCAAGCAATGGTACCACCAGATTGACTCTATCTCACAACTTGCAGCTCGTTATAACATTCCAAACGAGTACGACAAGATGATGACTGCTATCGGTAGTGAGGGTACAAACGCTTATACTTCTAATGACGTAACTTGCTATGTAGAGAATATTCCATCCAACGAGATTGACACTTGGGCAAGAGTTCAGGGCGATCGTTTCCAGAATATGGTTATCCGTGGCTTCCATACAGAGTTGGAGGCGGTGTATGAGGAGTATAACATCGGTCTTTCAAGCGACTGGCGTAAAGTCTATGCAGCCCTCTTTGCAAAGCTCTTCCCTACCCACCCATACGGTACACAGACCACTATCGGACTTGGTGAGCACCTGAAGAATCCTTCAATCACCAACATCAAGAACTATTTTAACAAATACTACGTACCAAACAACATCGCTATCTGTCTTTCAGGCGACCTCGACCCAGACAAGACAGTAGCTTCGATTGAGAAGTATTTTGGCAATTGGAAGCCAAGCGCCCACATCGACGTCCCACAGTTCCCAGCTCAACCAGCCCTCACAGCACCCGTTGATACGACTGTTGTTGGTAAGGAAGCTCCTATGCTCTTCATGGGTTGGCGTGCAGACGCAAGTAAGTCTTTGCAGTTAGATACATTAGAGGTTATAGCACAACTCTTGTCTAACGGACAAGCAGGACTCTTCGACCTCGACCTCAGCCAGAAGCTGAAGGTACAAGAGGTTAGCGCAGGTATCGCAGATATGGACGAATATTCGGTATTCTATGTCTATGGACAGCCAAAGAGTGGACAGACTTTGCAGGAGGTGCGCAGCCTTGCTTTGTCTGAAATTGAGAAACGCAAGAAGGGTAACTTCTCTGATGATCTGTTGCCATCTATCGTTAACAACTACAAGCGTTACTATTATACGCAGTTAGATAACAACCAGTTCCGTGCAAAGCAGTATGTGGATGCCTTCATCAACCACAAAGACTGGAAGCAGGAGGTGGATAAACTCAATCGTATTTCAAAGTTAACAAAGGCTGAGATAGTAAAGTTTGCTAATCAATTCTTCCGTAACGACTTCGCTTGTGTCTACAAGGAGCAAGGTAACGATACTACTATTAAGAAGGTTGAGAAGCCTACTATCACTCCAATCCCAACCAACAACGACAAGCAGAGTGACTTCCTCAAGGAGATTGTAAACACCAAGACAACTCCTATCCAGCCACAGTTTGTTAACTACAAGCGCGACCTTACCAAGGCAACAACACAGAAGGGTCTTCCTGTTCTCTACAAGCAGGACAAAACAAACGATCTCTTTACACTTTGCTTCGTAGTTCCTTACGGTGACGAACATAACCCAATGCTCAGCTATGCAGCTGGTTATCTTGATTACTTAGGTACCAATAAGCTCAGCAACGAGCAGATTAAGCAGCAGTTCTATAAGTTAGCTTGCGACTATAGCCTCTCTGAAAGAAACGAAGTTTCATACATTACGTTAAGTGGTCTCAACTCTAACCTGCCTCAGGCACTTGCTCTGTTGAACAACTTACTCAGTAATGCAAAGGTTGACAAGGAGGCTTACGACCTCTATGTAGAGCAGATTCTAAAGTCACGCAGCGATAACAAAGCCAACCAGAAGGCTAACTTCGCTGCCCTCAGAAACTATGCTACCTACGGAAAGTACAACCCTACGCGCAACATTCCAAGTGAACAGGAGTTGAAGTCAATCAACCCACAGGTACTGCTTAACCTTTTGAAGAACTTGAAGAACTATAAGTTGACAGTGCTTTACTACGGTCCTTCAAGCCTGAAAGAGGTTGACCAGCTTGTCAGCAAGACTATCCAGACACCAAAGAAGTTCGCTGCAGTGCCTACTATCAAGCGTTATACCGAGGAGACAACACCTAAGAACGAGGTTCTCATTGCACCTTACGATGCAAAGAATATCTACATGGTTCAGCTCCACAATCAGAACCAGAAGTGGTCTGCCGACCGTGCCCCTATCATCGCCCTCTTCAATGAATACTTCGGAGGTGGTATGAATGCCATCGTCTTCCAAGAGTTACGTGAGGCACGCGGTTTGGCTTATTCAGCTTCAGCTGTCTATGCATCTCCTTATCGTTTAGGAGGTAATGAGAGTTTCTACACCTACATCATCACACAGAACGATAAGATGATGGACTGTGTGAGAGAGTTCAATAAGCTTCTCAACAATGTACCTGTACGCCAGAGTGGCTTTGACCTTGCCAAGCAGAGCTTGATGAAGAGCCTTGCTTCTGCTCGTACAACTAAGTACTCTATCCTCACCTCTTATCTTGCAGCACAGCGTTTAGGTCTTGACTGCTCATTGAGTGAAAAGATTTACAACGCTCTTCCAAGTCTGCAACTGCAGGATGTTATCAACTTCGAGAAGGAGTATATTGCCAACAAGACCTTCAAGTATATCATCCTTGGTAACGAGAAAGAACTTGACCTCAAGGCATTAGAAAAGATTGCACCTATCAAGAGAGTGACAACAGAAGAAATCTTCGGCTATTAAAAGACAGTAAGAAAAGAATACAAAAACATATTATAAACAAATAGAAAAAACCCTGTCTGCCCTACCGATAAAGGGCAGACAGGTAAACAAAACATTATGGCAGAATTCAAGTATGCACCAATGTTCCAATTGGGCAAAGATGACACCGAGTATCGTTTGGTATCAAAAGAAGGTATCAGCGTTGGTGAGTTTGAAGGTAAAGAGATTCTGAAGGTAAGCAAAGAAGCACTTACTTTATTAGCACAGGAGGCTTTCCACGATTGTGAGTTCATGCTCCGTCGCGCACACAACGAGCAAGTTGCAAAGATTCTGACCGACCCAGAGGCATCAGAAAACGACAAGTACGTGGCACTCCAGTTCCTCCGCAATGCTGAGACAGCTGTGAAGGGTGTACTGCCTTTCTGCCAGGACACGGGTACTGCTATCATTCACGGTGAGAAGGGTCAGCAGGTATGGACTGGTTTCGAGGACGAGGAGGCACTCTCTCGTGGTGTCTTCAACACCTTTACACAAGAGAATCTCCGCTACTCACAGAACGCTCCACTCAATATGTACGATGAGGTGAATACCAAGTGTAACCTCCCTGCACAGATTGACATTGAGGCTGTTGAGGGCGCTGAATATCGTTTCGTAATGGTAGCAAAGGGTGGTGGCTCTGCTAACAAGACCTACTTCTACCCTATGACCAAAGCTACTATCCAGAATGAGGGTACGCTCATTCCTTTCCTCGTTGAGAAGATGAAGAGCCTCGGTACTGCTGCTTGTCCTCCTTATCACATCTGTTTCGTGATTGGTGGTACTTCTGCAGAAAAGAACCTCCTCACCGTTAAGCTCGGAAGTATCAAGTATTACGACAATCTTCCTACTACTGGCGACGAGACAGGACGTGCTTTCCGCGACATCGACCTCGAGAAGAAGATTCTCAAAGAGGCTTACAAGATTGGTCTCGGTGCACAGTTTGGTGGTAAGTATCTTGCTCACGACATCCGCATCATCCGTCTGCCACGTCACGGTGCAAGCTGCCCTATCGGTATGGGAGTTAGCTGTTCTGCTGACCGTAACATCAAAGCGAAGATCAATAAGGACGGTATTTGGTTGGAGAAGATGGACACCAACCCAAGCGAGTTGATTCCAGAGGAATATCGCAAGCCAGGAGAAGGTGCGAAGGGCATAGAAATCGACCTCGACAAGGGTATGGATGCTGTTCGTGCTGAACTGACAAAATATCCTGTTTCAACACGTGTCAACCTCAAGGGTACTATCATCGTGGCGCGTGACATTGCTCACGCTAAGCTCAAGGCACGTTTGGATGCTGGCGAGGAATTGCCTGATTACATCAAGAATTACCCTGTCCTCTATGCAGGACCAGCCAAGACTCCAGAGGGCTACCCATGTGGTTCAATGGGACCTACCACTGCCAACCGTATGGACCCATACGTTGACGAGTTCCAGGAGCATGGTGGTTCACTCGTGATGATTGCTAAGGGTAACCGTACACAGGCTGTGACAGATGCCTGCCAGAAGCATGGTGGTTTCTACCTCGGTACTATCGGTGGTGTGGCTGCCGTTCTCTCACAGAGCAGCATCAAGAGTATCGAGTGCGTAGAGTATCCAGAACTCGGTATGGAAGCTGTTTGGAAGATTACCGTTGAGGACTTCCCAGCCTTCATCCTTGTTGACGATAAGGGTCACGACTTCTTCAAAGAGCTAAAGCCTTGGACGGGCTGCAGCTGCGAGAAGTAAGTTCTCCCAGCACATAAATCAGCTATACCAACGATGCTATCAAGCGTAAATCGCAGGAAAGGATATCCCTTTTCCTAACGAAACATAGGTATAGCCTCATCTTACAAAGCGGTATAAGACGAACTTTTACAACGTCTTTATACCGCTTTTTTCGTTTGCTTTTTTCTTAAAAGTGGCTCTTCAGGATTTTGGAGTGATAAGGTTTGCCACTTGTGCTTAGAGTTTGAAGTAATGTCACACGGAGGCACGGAGAGGACGGAGGATTATTAAATCCAAGCAATAAAAGTCACGGAGGCACCGTCGGTGCATAGAGCGACGGTGCTTGTTTGCCATTTCTATTAGTAATTTATATACAAAGCGTTTACCCCAAAATAGTTATCAAGAATCTGTACGCTACACCTCCGTCGCTCTTTGTGCCGTCGGCACCTCCGT
>ERZ1699260.530-NODE-530-length-13751-cov-3.633661_pt1 | contig 13751 bp, 8 predicted proteins | sample MGYA00581519_ERZ1699260 | MGnify/ENA primary metagenome ERZ1699260 (study PRJEB42319, sample SAMD00040324) | human oral metagenome | material: saliva | host: Homo sapiens | study: EMG produced TPA metagenomics assembly of PRJDB4115 data set (Metgenomic analysis of... | reverse complement strand
ATACAATGCTGACTTGAAATGGCAATATGCCAATCAGTGGGATTTAGGCGTGGAACTGAGAACAAAAATTGCGGACATCAACCTTTCATTCTTCCATAGTAAGACTTTCAATCCTTACATGGCAACAAACACTTACACACCTTTCACCTATAAGTACACATCACCTGCTAAACTTCAAGCGAGCGGTATTGCTACGGCTAATCGCCTCTTTACGATTGACCCACAGACAGGTATTGTGACGGTAAGTGATGCCAGTGGCGTGAAAGCCCCAGTCGCTCTCGGTTATGACGAACGTAACACCTACGTCACCAACACAAAATATGTGAATGCTGACCCATTGAGTCGCTATGGCTTAGAATGGATTGTAGACTTCAAACAGATTAAGGTGCTCCGAACACAGGTACGTGTAGATGGTAAGTATTATCATTATAAGGCACAGGACGAAACCCTTTTTGCGGATGTTCCTGTAGGTCTGAATACACGTCAGTCTGATGGTAAACTCTATCAATATATTGGTTATTACCGTGGTGGTGCAGCCTCATCAACCAACTATACGGCTGATGCTTCTGCCTCAAATGGCTCTGTCAGTGGTCAAGTAGATATGAATGTCACACTAACGACACACATACCAAAGATTCGACTTATCGTAGCTTTGCGTATGGAAAGTTCACTCTATACATATAGTAGAGCTACCAGCAGTCGAGGATATGTTGTGAATAGTGGCAATGAATACTTTGGCGAGCCGTATAATGGTAAGACAGAGAATCAGACGGTTATCGTCTATCCTGAGTATTACAGCACATGGGATGCACCAGAAACATTGGTTCCTTTTGCAGAGAAATTGCGTTGGGCAGCAACGAATAACAGAGGGTTATACAACGACTTAGCACAACTGGTTGTACGAACAAACTACCCTTACACATTGAATCCGAATAAGTTGAGTGCGTTCTGGTCGGCTAACTTGAGTGTAACAAAGGAAATAGGTAAGCACGTATCTATATCTTTTTATGCCAATAACTTCTTCAACACGCTGGCTCAAGTACACTCATCACAGACGGGACTTGAGACAAGTCTCTTTGGTAGTGGATATGTTCCGAGTTTCTATTATGGACTCTCATTAAGATTAAAGATATAATGAAAAAGATATTTAGTTTACTTGCAGTATGCGTGATGACGATGTTAATCTCGTGTGCTGATTATGAGGAGGGCATTAAGGTAGTCAACTTCGATGTGAAGTTGGAATTCCCCAGCACTTATGACGGTTCTTATGAAGGCTTACGTGTAGAGTTACAAGATGCCGTGGCAAGTACCTTCGTTGATAGTACAGACGCACAAGGAATAGCTCACTTTAGAGTTCCTTCAGGCTTGTATAAGGTCAGCAGCTCAGCAAGAAAGGAGACTGTGGACTACCGTTACTTCTTCAATGGAGCCAAGTCGCAGGTAGTTGTCGCAGCAGACTCTCCTCGCGTAGTAACCTTACCATTAGTAATGTCGAAGAAACGTATCGTGAATTAAAAGAGAAATAAAGATAGTATAAATTAAAAACAATGTTTATGAAGAAAATAAGTTTTATAGGGCTTATCGCTTTGGCACTGTCGTTCATACCCCTTAGTGGCTTTGCGCAGACAGTACAAGAGAAGATGATAACCTGCCTTGTATTGACCGAGACGAATGGTACAAAGACCGAGTTTGCTTTGGAGTCATTTCCTGTTATAACCATAGAGGGTAACAACCTTGTTATTACCCATAATGGGAATCAACTAACAACAGCCCTGACAGGCGTACAGGATTACCACTTTATTGAGAAGAAGGTGACAACAAGCATTAGTAGTGTGCCTTCGAATGACCCAAAGAATGAATCTAACACACCTCAATTCTCATTCAGTAATGCAGAAGTAAGTGGATTAAAAGCAGGTGCAAAAGTGGCTATTTACAATCTTAATGGTACACAAATCAGCTCTGTAACAGCAGATGGTGAAGGACGAGTTGCCCTTGATTTCTCGTCTTTACCAAAGGGTGTCTACATCCTCCGTACACCTACAAAGAGTTTTAAGTTTATGAATAAATAAGAATAACATAAGAAATTAAATAGAAAAGATATGAAGAAAATATTACTTCTCCTTGTTGCCATGTTCGCTTTCATTGGCAACATCAATGCACAAGTATGGAACATGGTTGTGACACATAACGATGGTACTGTACAAGTCATCAAAGCATCAGATGTAAAGAACGTTACTTTCCAACTACCTGATCAGAATGCTGACCAAGTTATCATCAAAGAACTGTACACGACAGGTGTACCAATTGAAAACGATCCCAAGAATTTCTTCCAGATGGACAAGGGTTTTATCCTCTATAACAATGGTGGTAAGACAGCAGTAATCAGCAACTTAGCTATTGGTATGTTAGACCCATACAATGCTCATTCTGGTGCAAACGCATGGTACGGCACAGGAGCGACAGAGCCTTCTTACGTTTCACAGGGCTGGGTTCCAGCAGCTTGTGGTATATGGTACTTCCCTAATTCATTGATTATCGAGCCTTATTCACAGGTTGTTATCTGCTGTATGGGGGCAATAGATAATACTAAGACCTACCCACAGAGTATCAACTATGCCAATAAAGACTACTATACTATGTACGATCCAGAGTCTGGTTTTAAAAATCCAAAATACTATCCAACACCAGCAGACGTTATCCCTACCAACCAATACCTTAAGGCAGTAGAATATGGACAGGGTAATGCTTGGCCACTTAGTGTAACTTCTCCTGGCTTCTTTATCTTCCAAACAAAGAACACAACACCTGCCGCTTTCGCAAACGATGCAAGTAATATCACATACGCACCAGGCAAAGCCCAGAACAAAATAAATGCTGTATTGAAGGTCCCAACAGACTGGATTATTGACGGTGTTGAGGTTTATGAGAAAATTAATGAGAGCAAGAGTAAGAAGCGTTTCGGCTCTGACGTAGATGCTGGCTACGTCATGCAGACTGTCAAACTTGGTCATAGCGTATATCGTAACGTAGACGTTGAAGCGACAAAGAAGATTGAAGGCAATACTGCTAAATTGGTTTATAACTACAAGTATGGTACAGACCCAAGTGGTATCGATGCTGAAGCATCTATGAAGAATGGAGCAAAGATTGTCTACATGGACACAAACAACTCTACTTCTGACTTCCACGAGCGCAAACAGTTCTCACTTAGAGACAAGTAAAATAGATGATAAAAGAACATAACCTGTAAGATGAGATATAGGTTCATGACACTTATACTGGCAGGAGCATCCCTCTCTGCCAGCCTCAACGCACAGGAGCAGGCTAAAGATAGTCTGCTCCATCGTGATTTTAGCTTCGTTGCCAACAGCGATGCATGGCTGAGAAGTGACAATGCTGCAGCTTTGACACGATTTAAGACAAAGAACATCTCCTTGGCTGAAGTGTATGTACAATATGGCAAGGGTGGCTTTGTCAACTATGATGCGTCACCACGTACCGTGCAAGCGGGTGCCAACGTCTCTTCATTCTATCGCCTAACAGACAAGATTGTCTTGTCGGGGAGTATGCGTTATGACAACTTCTCTGGGCGTAATATGACTGGCTCGGCGTTCATACAGACCCAACGTTTGCCGTTCGATATTGTCGAAGACTCGCTAAATAATGCTGGCACAAAGCATCGTGACACCTATAATCTTATGGGCGCATTGTCTTGGGAGATATATAAAGGACTTGCCATTGGTACAAAGGTGGACTTCACTGCGGCAAACGTTGCTAAGTATAAGGATTTAAGACATAAGACAAAGCTAATGGATTTAGCCCTCACTACTGGCTTCTATGTACCGTTACAGCCTATTAGTCTTGGTTTCAATTATACTTACCGACGGAACACAGAGAGCGTAATCTTTAGTACCTACGCTTCAAATGCACAGGAGTTTACGTCTTATATCAACTATGGTCCGTGGATTGGTAAGACGGAACCCTTCAGTAGTTCGGGCTTTACTGATAGCAATAGGGAGCAACCTATGCTCAATGAATATCATGGTTTAGGACTACAATTTAGCTGGAACATCCTACCTGATCTCTCATGGTTTAACAACTTTGGCGGTACATATCGAAAAGGTTATTATGGTAGGAAGTCACCCTATACGATTGTTCACACCAATCATCACAGCCATATCTATGACTACCAAACACGCCTAACTTTGAATCTTGACAAGCAGATACATCATCTTGACTTTAGTTTCTCAAGCGAGAACCTTGTCAACGAGATGAATGCTTATCGTTCTAACAAAAATGAACAGGGAGCCTACTTCTATCAGTATCTTGACCCCGTAAAGAGTGCCAATAAGGCGTGGAATGATGTGCATCTTGGCTATACTGGCTATTATAGAGTGATAAATGAGTTGCCTCTCTGGACGGTAGAAGCAGGTGCGAACATTGCACAACGTAAGCAGACTGGCTACAGCTATCCTTACTACCGACGTCAGGATATCCGTACAATGGAGGCTTACACAGGTCTTACACGTAACCTCCTTTTCCGCAAGGGGGTATTGTCATTAAAGGCGGGCTTTGCCTATAAGAAAGGAAAGGGCGATGCTTTCGAGGATGGAACATTAGCTAAACCATCTGACAAGCAGAACGGTTTCCCTACGATGGACGTACTGATGTATCGTGAGTATAAGTATCTTACAGACCCACAATACTCCCTCCAACTCGGACTTAAATATGCCTTTGTCCTTCCAGGCACCAAGATGAAGACCTACACTGCCTTCGACTTCACTCATCGGCATACCAACGACGGCAACGCTTATCTCATAGGAAGGAACTATTCAACGGGCAGACTGACTATTGGTTGTACGTTCTAACAGTTTTACTATTGGTCCGCACGAGTGGTGCTAAGCGTTCGCACAAGTGGTGCTGAGCCTCCACACCACACGTGCGGAGCACTTAAAAGAGCGCAATATATTATTAAGACGAAAGCAACTCATCAATAGGAAGACATTATCCTATAAAGAATAAAAATCAGACAGACATAAAAGAATTATAAAAGGAATCAATCACATATTATGTTAATAAACAAAAGAATCATCAATGCGCTTGTACTCCTGCTACTCGTGACAGGTGCTATGGCGCAGAATGTCAGTACCGACAACAGCTTCCGCATAGGTAAGTTGAAGAACGGTATGACTTATTACATACGCCACAATGCTAAGGAGAAAGGAATTGCCGACTTCTACATTGCACAGCGTGTGGGAAGTATTCTCGAAGAACCTAACCAAAGAGGATTAGCTCACTTCCTTGAGCACATGGCTTTCAATGGAAGTAAGAACTTCAAGAATACACCTACCTCACCAAGTATTGTTCACTGGTGTGAGGCACATGGTATCAAGTTTGGTACCAACCTCAATGCTTACACCTCGATTGACGAGACCGTTTACAACGTCAGTTCCGTACCTGTAAAGCACGAGTCTACCATCGACTCTACCCTACTTATCCTCCACGACTGGAGTCACTACTTGGACCTTGAGGACAAGGAGATAGACAAAGAGCGTGGTGTCATTCATGAGGAGTGGCGTACACGCCGTGCAGGTATGGCTTCACAGCGCCTGATGGAAGAGGCATTGCCGATTATCTATCGTGGTACGAAGTATGAAGACTGTCTGCCAATCGGTAAGATGGAGATTGTAGACAACTTCCCATACAAGGCACTTCGCGACTATTACCACAAGTGGTATCGCCCAGACCTGCAAGCAATCATCGTTGTGGGTGATATTGATGTAGACCAGATGGAGAAGAAGATTCAGTCTGTCTTCTCAGCCATCCCAATGCCTGAGAATGCTGCTCATCGCGATTACTTCCCAGTGAATGACAACGACAAGATGATTGTGGCTTCGCTGAAAGATTCAGAACAGCCTATCATACTCGTTACACTTTATATGAAGCGTGAGGCTACGCCTGATTCAGAGAAATCTTCGGTAAAATATCAGCGAGACGGATATGTTGACGACTTAGTCTCTTATATGATTGGCGAACGCCTTAACGAGATGCAGGACAAGAATCCAAAACCTTGTTTGAGCGCTTCTGCACGTATGGGGCAGTTCTTGATCAGTCGTACAAAAGATGCTTTTGTCCTTTCCTTTGGTGCTCGTCAGGAAGATGTAAAGGGTTCTTTCGATGCTGCAGTGGGTACGATAGAGCAGATTCGTCAGCACGGTTTTACTCCGTCAGAACTTGCTCGTGCCAAAGCTTTCCGCCAGAAGGTGATTGACCGCCAATACAATGAGCGCAACGACCGTCGCAATTCATACTATGTGCGTCGTGCAAAGCAGAACTTCCTCGATAATGAGCCAATAACAACCGAGGCTTACGACAAGCAATTGGATGATCAATTCTTTAACGAGGTAACACTCAACGAGGTGAATGCTGCTATGCGTGAGGCTATCACGAATAAGAATCAGGTGCTTGTTGTCTATTCTCCAGACAAAGCAGGCGTAAATGTTCCCTCAGATGCGCAGTTTGAGCAAATGGTTCTCGATGCACAGGCAAAGACCTATCCTAAGTATGTCGAGAAGAAGTTGGACGATAAACTTATAGAGACGTTACCGAAGAAGGGACGTATCAAGAGTGAGAAAGCAGGCTTGCACGGAACAACAGAGATTACACTGAGCAATGGTGTGAAAGTTTACTTCAAGAAGACCGACTATCAGAAGGATGCTGTGACACTGAATTTCTTTGCAGAAGGTGGTTCTTCCCTCTATCCTGTCAAGGATTTGATTAACACACAGTTTATCTCAGCAGCTGTAAAAGAAGGTGGTGTTGGCCGATTCAGCGCAACAGAACTCAATAAGTTCTTAGCTGGCAAGACTGTTCGCATCAATGCTGGTGTAGGTGATGAGACACAGTCTATCAGCGGTAACTCATCTATCAAAGACATCCGTACACTCTTTGAACTTACTTACTTATATTTTACAAACTTACGTCGTGATGACCAAGCTTTCCAGTCAGAGCTCAACCGTATGCGCTCTTTCCTCACCAATCGCGAGGCAAGTCCTAACGTTAGCTACAACGACTCTATCGCAGCTATCGTTTACGGTAACTCGCCACGTGTGCAACCACTCAAGGCAGCTTCACTTGACAAAGTAAGCTATGACCGTGTTCTTGAGATTTACAAGGAGCGTTTCAGCAATGCTTCTAACTTCAAGATGATTATCATGGGTAATATTGACATCGCTCAGTTGCGCCCTCTCTTGGAGCAATACATTGCTTCTCTACCATCAACAGGCAAAAAGGAAACCTTTGCGAAGACTTATCCTGACGTGCGCAACTGCAACGAGACTCACCGCTTTGAAAAGAAGATGAAGACCCCATTGGCACGTGTAACCGTCTTCTACACATGGGACGAACCTTATACAGCGAAGGCTGATTTAGAACTCGACGTCTTCAAACGTGTATTGTCTATCGCCTATACCGACTCTGTACGTGAGGAGAAAGGTGGGGTGTATGGTGTGAAACTGCAGCAGAGTCTGAACGCAACAAGCAATCCTCACGCTCTGTTGAAGATTGCCTTTGATACCGACCCGGACAAGTATAATATGGTTATACCAATCATCACAAAGCAAATTGAGCATATTGCCAATAAGGGTCCAGAGGCTGTTAGTCTGCAGAAGGTGAAGGAATACCTCCTAAAGCAGTATGACCAGTCTTCTGTTACCAATGACTACTGGCTCTACGTGATATACAACCAGCTGCGCCATGGAGTTGACTTTGACAAGGACTACAAGGCTATCGTGCGCAACATCACAGCTGCTGACATCCAGCGTATTGCCCAAAACCTTATCAACAGTAACCGCCGTATTGAAGTGACAATGCAGTCTGAAAAGGGAATGTAAGCCGTTCTATATTATAGGTTGCACAAAGTAAACCTACTTAAAACAGCCATATCGACGCTGGAGTACTTTGATATGGCTGTTCTTTTTTGCTATTGGTGTTCGAGAGAATTTATCTCTAATCTTATCAACATAGACAGAACTTAGACATTAGTATTCTTGCTATTTAAAAGAGGCTACAATAGAAGAATTTTTTAAGGTCTTATCCTCAACACCGACAACCAGATGCCTACCCTCCATATTAGCCAATGCCGACACGTTGGAAATAACATTATCCTTTTCATGACCGATGAAGTCATTCTTCAGATTCTTGAACTTCTTCCACTCGCAGCCCTCGTCCTCTTTCGGGTATTGCCTGATGGGATATTATTATACAATTTATTTTAACATATTAAACATCGTTGTATCTGTAAACGTATGCCAAATCTCCAAGTCAACAGGTCTGTAGTCCTTGAAGAGCTTCTTTACAAACTCTATCTCAAATACCAAACGGAAGTCATTGGGGTCATAGTTTGGCTGGCCTTCCTTGCGAGTACCTACACGTGCTACCTTTATCAAGTATAAATCGCGAATGCCCTTGCGCTTGATATACGGCATGAAATAGTATAGTTTGTTCAAAGCCACAGTTGATGGGAATCTCTTACCTGTGTAATATATCTTTGCCGATTGGTCAAGAAAGCGCTCAATGTTATCGTTCTTCACTAAGCTGATAAGCACGTTTTTATCCATTTCCACATCAGGATCTTGCTTTTTGGCAGGCTGAACAACGGGAGCGTTTTCCACGATATTCTCAGGATATTGTTGGAGCACATCGAAGAATTTGAGTTGCTTGACTCTCGCTACAGTTTTTTTCATTTCACCTTTCGCTTCTGGCGCTGCTTTCTCCAGTGTTTCGCGATTTAACCTGCGTCCCATCAGTTTATACCAAATAGAGCGGGCCATCTGCGTTTCTGTTTCAAAGAATCCCATTCCCTTTTGAAGCATCTCCTTGTCTGTGAAGTCGAGTATTTCATCAGCCGTTTTCTTATCACGAACCATTTGATCGACCTTCTCAAACAATTTAGAGTTTTCTTCGCGGTAAGGCAGATAAACGCCCTCCACCTCACTGGGCATCAGTTCCAAGACACCACCACCAAAATTGCGTCCAAGAATCTCTGCAAAGGCAAAAGAGAGAGAATTATAATAGCTTACCACAAAGGCTTTGCGGTTCACACCTTCTTTGATAAAGACACGATGCATGGTGTCCGTAGTGTAGGCCCGAGCTTCATTCAGTACAAACTTGGGATAGAGATTATTGCGACGAAGAAAGAGCGCATCTGATAATTTGATTGACGGAATCACATACCAATCATCACGGATACTTGTTTTATAGCCCTTATTGATTCCCTGCTGTTCGCCATTCTCAATATATGCCTTGGTACCCTCGTTGCCATTTTCTTTAGCACCAGGAGTAAACACTAACAAATTAGCCTTTGCACCATTTGCAAGATTCTGCTGCCAGTCAGTTTTCGTAAAGCACAAGCTATTCACCTGAACACTACGACCCACCATAGGACGAGCATACTCATGCAACTGATACATATCCACCACTCCCTGTGGCACAGTAAAATAACCATTGGAACCTGTCGTGATACCAACCTCGACATCTGCATACGTTCCAATCTTTGGCATATTATTAACCCTGACTTTATTCAGGAAATCCAGTTCCTCTTTGTCAAGGAAGTAATAAGTCCATTTGTCTGCATGGAAATCTATCTGTTTGGTGGGGAGTTTCAGGCGATGAGGGTCAAGCTGCTGCAATGCTTCTGCATCTTTCACCTCGATATGTTCTATCAGATGCTCTCCTGTTCCAGTACGTTCACATAGCAAAAGCACTACCTCTTGCTGAATTTCCTCAAATACCAGATTCTCAAACGATATGATGTTTATCTTATTGAACGATGTGGCCAGATATTTCCTCAGTTGTTGTGCATAAGTCACTTGAAGGAGTTCAGACGGAATAACGAATCCCATCTTTCCTATTTCTTTCAATAGCAAACTACATCCAACGACAAACGTTACCCATGCATTGGTAAGCTTAGATCTCTTTAGACCTGCTTTCTTAAATATCTCGCCTGCCAATACCTGCTGTTCTTCTTCATAATATTGATAGCGGATAAATGGTGGGTTGCCAACAACGAGATTGAACCTCTGCTCCGTATCTAAACAGAAACGATGGAAATCAGAGTTTATTACCTCTGAATCATGAAGTCCTATTGCACGAGCCTTCTCTGCTTCTACGGCGTCGTATTCAACAGCTGTAGTATGATGGAACAACATGTGTTCTGTTGCCATCTGCTCCAAAAAGACACCATCACCACAACTTGGCTCCAATATGTCAGCATTCGTGCTACCGTTTATACCCCAATGGAGTATAAACGAAGCAATTGCAGGCGGTGTGTAATATGCACCTCGCAATTTCTGTGCAGAAGCGTCCTCAATCAGCTGCATATTGTTCTTTAATTATTGGGATAATACTGTCGTATTGCTCCATGCCGTATAGGTGCATGATAAAGTCTGCCAATTGCTGCTTTGACAACTCGAATTGGCGTTGTAGGATGGTGAGCTTACGCTTATTTCCATGAGCCGCATCTATCTCGTCTCCCATCTGTATCAACTGTTTTTGCAAGTCACCAATACTATCGTGAGCCAAACGCTCATCATTGTTCTCAAAGTCAATTTTGCGAATAGGCAGTTGTTTCAGCACCTTTGTTCCACGTGCTATGAAACCACCTCCAAATATCTCACCATAAAGCGAGCTAATCCATTCCAGATACTTACAGTTAAGAATAGCCTGCAAATAGTAGATTGAATATGGCGAATCTTCTGGCAAAGCAATCATACAATAGCCAGCAGTACCTCCTGATGACACAAAGGTACTACAGCTATCAACAGCGTATTTATCACCAGCAGAAAGCACACCTACAATAAGCTTTTTAGGAAGATTGCAAGCATCAAGACTCTGGTGCCTGCCATACCTATGCCACTCGTTGACTGTCGTTGGTACTGGCTTAATGTCACGAGACGCTGCATTCAAGATATCCTCATGAGCAAGAAGATATTTGTATAGTTTGGGATAGTCATGCATGATATCATCGAAAGGAATCATTTCCAGCTTATCATTGTCATTCTTCCTATAAGGAAATATCACACATGCATTTGGTTTAAATGTGCGATAAGTATTCAGGGCATCATCACCAGTTGAAGTTTGGAAATATGGCCTTGTAACCTCCTTCTCTACTTTCCAATCTTGACCATCTTTCTCGAAGGTATAAATGCCATTCCTTTCTGACTTAGGCTGGAACACATATACTTTGTTGGCACTTGTTTGGATGCCATTAAAGATATTATCCTCACCTGTAATTGCAAGAAGTGTAGTGCTATTTGATAGGATAGTATCATACGCTCCCCTCAGCTGTTCAGGGAACAAGGGCCAAGTACTCTCAGAAATCTCATCATAGCTCTTTGTGTCAGTAGGCAGTATATTCTTGTCAGCCAACTTCCATTGATTCAAATTGCTAACTTCATTGTATCTGAATGTCTCGTGTTCTACCTTCTTAACAATGAGCAGGCATGTATAATTGGACTTTCCGGGGAATACCTTGCAAGCACCGAAAGATGTAATAGCTTCAAGAGATTTTCGTATTGAGATAAGACGGCGAAGTTCCTGACCTGCTCCAACCTTCATAAACTTTAATGGGACAATATAGCCAAGTAGGCCGTTGTCATTCAGCAAATCCATTGCTCGTTCCACGAAAACAATGTATTTATCAAATTGCTTGTAGGCACTCGTATATTTCTGTTTGTACAAAGGAAGTTCCTTGGGAGTGACATTCTTCATACCTTCCGTCGACAGATAGGGCGGATTACCAATGATGGCATCGAAACGCATGGTGCCAAAATCAAACGGATTAATATCACTGGCATCTGTAGCTTTAATGTCGCAACTTGATAGCAGACTATTGCCAAAGAAGATGTTCTTTTCCAAGTCTGGCAGAATGGGGTGCTCGTTTATCAAACTTGCAGAATCCTCATTCTCCAGCAACTTCAACAGCAACCCAAATTTGCTTGCTTCTGCTGCATTGAAATCCTTATCTACACCATAGATACAATTTTTCAGCAATTGCTTTTTTTCGGCATATTTCAACCTATAAGAATTCTCGCCAATTTGCACAAGTTTCGAGGAGTCGTTCTGAATATAATAGTCTATCAGAATATCATTTAGCAACTGATATGTCTCCAATAAGAAAGCACCAGAACCGCATGCTATATCTGCTATCTTCAATTTCAGTATTTCTTTTGCAGACTTGTCTTTACAAAGTGGTATGATTGTCTGTCTGAGGATTTCACGGATGATATAAGTGGGCGTTGTTACCACATCACGATCCTCATTCTCAGGCTTCTTGACTATTTGCAATTTTCCATCCTTTACCGCCAGCTTCTCGGCAATAAAAATTTCGTAGATGTGGCCCAAGATATCAGATGAGAATACACTGAATGAATATGGACTTTCAGGGAAGTACAACTGACGAATGATAGTCCAGAAAGCTGAACTGGCATTGCATACCACTCGCTCTGAAAGTGCCTGATTAAACAAACCTGAGTTATATTTCGTATCGGCCTTTCTGAATTTCTCCAGAAGTTTATCAAAATTACCGCCATCTGCTATTGCCAACAAATCCTTGTAGGTCTCGATATTTCTGTCCTCACAAACACGAAGGAAGAGAATCTTGTTGATATAACTTTGCACTTCATCACCCAGTAGTTCTATATCTATTGTAGGTTCAGCATTAAGAATCTCTTTGCCAAGCAACAAGCGCCATTCATTAATCTGCTTCAAGAACTGTTTATCAACAGACCACTGTTTCAGGCGGACCTCAATATCCTTCCACTCTTCATCAAACTGGCCAGAATACACGGAGTCTTTTCCAAGCAAACGCTGTAGTTCCTCAAATTTGTCTTCGTATTCTGTGTAGTGGTACTTCTTGATAAGGGCCTTTTGGTTGGTATCAGTTTCCTCTACTTTAACAGAGGTGTCATAAATCATCAGATACTCGAAGTTAGATAGTACAGAGATTTTCAGGTTGGCTGTATATCCATAACGACGAGCCTGACGCGCAGGCGCATCAACATCGTTAATATGCACACACGGTTTCTTCGCTTCAAGGAAGAATTTGCGTTCTGCAAACAAACGGAAAGTATAATCTGGCTTCTTGGTGTTTTCGGATGCACCTGCCTTTAGCGGTTCCTCCAAAATCACCTCACGCTCATTAGTGGATCTTCCTGCCTTGTTCTTGATATCCCAACCCAACAACTCAAACAACGGGTCAAGGAAATCACTCCTCACCTGCGTCTCATTGTAATGGTCAGTTAGATAGATGTTCCTATCTGACTCATACTTCCTAATTAATTCTTCTATCGTAGCCATTACTTTTTGTTTCTTTATGATTACCTCGCAACTATTTTACAGCGTGAATTCAACAAGCAAGTGCAAATTTACTTAATTTGTTCGTAAAAGAACTCATGTTGTGTTTTAAATTCTAATTTCTTTCTTGTTTTTATGTTAATTTTCTTTGAATACTTTGTGAATTGTTGATGGCTGATATATTCAAATTTTTCTGTTTTTGACACGTATTGTCTAATGTCCGTTAGCATTTTTTATAGCCTCTTTTGCCATGAAGCATATGATTCCGTAAAATAGATGGTGACACCAAGGCTTTTGGCTATCATTTCATGACAAGCGAATTCTGTACCATTGTCAGTTGTAATAGACTTGATATGGTCTTTGAAAGGAGACAGTAAGTGTATTACAGTTCGTGCCAG
>ERZ1699260.528-NODE-528-length-13817-cov-2.895106_pt1 | contig 13817 bp, 6 predicted proteins | sample MGYA00581519_ERZ1699260 | MGnify/ENA primary metagenome ERZ1699260 (study PRJEB42319, sample SAMD00040324) | human oral metagenome | material: saliva | host: Homo sapiens | study: EMG produced TPA metagenomics assembly of PRJDB4115 data set (Metgenomic analysis of... | reverse complement strand
TTATAATAGTGCTGTTGAACAATTCCAGAAGTTCCAAGATGAAGGTTGGTTAGTCCAAGACGATAAGGAGCATTACTATATCTATGCACAAACTATGAATGGTAAGACTCAATATGGTCTTGTTGTTGGAGCATATGTTGATGATTATCTGACAGGTAATATCAAGAAGCATGAGCTAACACGTAGAGATAAGGAAGAAGATCGTATGAAACATGTTCGCATTTGTAATGCTAATGTTGAGCCAGTGTTCTTTGCTTATCCTGATAATCAAGTACTTGATACCTTGTTGGCTCGATATGCTGCAACAAAACCTGAATATGATTTTGTTGCACCTGATGATGGTTTCAGACATCAGTTCTGGGTTATTACAGATGAAGCTGACATCAAGACTATAACTGAAGAGTTTAAGAAGATGCCAAGTCTTTATATTGCAGATGGACACCATCGTTCTGCTGCAGCAGCTTTAGTAGGTGCAGAGAAGGCTAAGAACAACGAAAATCATAAGGGTGACGAGGAGTATAACTACTTTATGGCAGTATGCTTCCAGGCAAGTCAATTAACGATTCTTGACTATAACCGTGTTATCAAGGATTTAAATGGCATGGAAGTTGCTGAGTTCTTAAAAGCTTTGGAGAAGAACTTTACTGTTGAGCTAAAAGGACAAGCTGAGTATCGCCCAACAAAGTTACATGAATTCTCTATGTATCTCGACGGCAACTGGTATAGCTTGGTTGCTAAACCTGGTACATACGATGATAATGACCCTATTGGTGTTCTTGATGTTGACATCTCAAGTCGATTAATTTTGGACGAACTAATGGGCATTAAAGACCTCCGTTCAGACAAACGTATTGATTTCGTTGGTGGTCTGCGTGGTCTTGGAGAACTGAAGCGTCGTGTTGACAGTGGTGAAATGCGTTGGGCATTGGCACTCTATCCTGTATCAATGCAGCAGATTATGGATATTGCTGATAGTGGAAAGATTATGCCACCTAAGGCTACATGGTTTGAACCAAAACTTCGTTCTGGTCTTGTCATCCATAAGCTGGATTGATACAAGATTAACATTTAATGAATGGATAGCGATAAATATAAGACAATAAAAGAGAAAGCGATTAGCGAGGGATATTACTCTGAAAAGCGGAGTAAGTTCCTCGCTTTTGCGCATCATGTTGATTCTGTCGAAGAGGCGTTAGAGATAGTAAAAGAATATCGAAAGAAGTATTATGATGCTCGCCATTGCTGCTATGCCTATAGAGTAGGTTTTGATGGTACTGAATTCCGAGCAAATGATGATGGTGAACCGTCTTCAACAGCTGGTAAGCCTATTCTTGGACAGATTGACAGTTATGGATTAACAAATACACTCATTTGTGTTATTCGGTATTATGGAGGTATAAACCTCGGTACTGGTGGTTTGATTGTTGCCTACCGTGAGGCTGCAGCAGATGCATTATCAAATAGCGAGATAGAAGAAAAATTCATTGAAGAGGAAGTGAAATATACATTTACTTATCCGATGATGAATGATGTTATGCGAATCATTAAGGAAATGAATCCTCGCATTATTAATCAAGTATTTGACAATACTTGCGAAGTTGTTCTCTCTATTAGAAAAGGGCAAGCAGAAGAACTACGTACCCGACTGAAGAAACTATCATTTGAATAAGTTTTTGGAGATTATTTGGCTAATTAGGCATATTAGGCTAATTGGACATATTAGAGTAATTGAGCTAATAAAAATAATCGAATAAAAAGTATTTTATTAACTTGTTATTGTAAACTATTTTGCACTCATTAAAATCAAAACATGTCCTTTTAGCTTCTAAAAGATGCCTAATTGGCTTGTAAAAGGTGCCCTATTGAGATCTTACTAACGCCCTTTTGAAGTCTAATTAAGCACCTTTTAAAACACATCTTTATAACCAGCTGATTTACTGTTTGTTGTAGACTTTCTTTTTGGTAGCATTTTTATCATTACTTATATGTGTTTATTATAGTTTTTTGTAAATATAATATCATCCCTTTTCTGTATTTTCGGGGTATAATAATGAATCGGTTTTTAGTATAGGAAGATATAGGGAAAAAAACTAATTAACAATATTGGCTATTTGTTAGTTTTATATCTAATTTCCGTTTTTCTATTAAAGCAATACGAAAGGCGATTAGACAATAATCAGGAGAACCTTATTCTATCCCATTCTATTTTTGCTTTTTTACCTTTTTAAACTCTTCTATTCCATTTTTTTTGTGTTACTTTGCAGGTAATTATATGAGTTTACTAACGTATTAATCCTACTTATTAAGGATATTTTCTCGAGAAAGTTGTTAATGACTAACATTTTAAATATGAATAGGAGCTTGAAATGGCTGGTTGCAATTGTAGCAACACCTGTCATTCTGTTTCTTATCCTCGTAGCTTTACTATATTGTCCACCCGTTCAAAATTGGGCTGTAAAGCATGTGGCGGCCTATGTTTCAGACAAGACTGGAATGGAGGTAAGCATCGATAGGGTCAATCTATCTTTTCCTTTAGATCTTCAGTTAGATGGTCTAAAGATGCTTCGTCCGAATGATTCTATCCCTAATAAGAAAGATACGGTGGCAGATGTACATCGCTTGGTGGCTAATGTAGACCTATTGCCATTGCTTAAAAGTAGGGTAGAAGTAAACGAATTAACATTTACAAAACTCAAAGCAAATACCGTCAACTTTATTGGTGACCTACGTATTCGTGGTGATTTGCAACGCTTGCATATTGTTAGCCATGCAGTTAACCTTGTTGGTGATTCTGTTCGTGTTAACAAAGCAGATATAGAAGGGGGATGGGTAGATATTGCTTTGGGAGATACTGTACCCGAAGATCCAAACAAACAGAAGCCACTTTGGCGTATCAATATAGATAAACTTAATCTTACAAAAACGGATTTTCGCCTCCATATGCCTGGCGACACAATGAGTGTTCATGCAAACTTCAAGAAAGCAGTAGCTAACGGAGCTGAACTTCTATTACATGACAACATATACAAGATTGCAAACGTAGATTGGCAAGGCGGTGATTTTAGTTATGATCAAAACTATGTACCCCATGCAAAGACAGGTTTTGATGCAGCACATATAGCCATGCAAGATGTTAATTTAGGTATAGATTCCTTCCTATATGCTGCTCCAAAGATTCGATTACGTGTTCGTACAGCTAATATGAAGGAAAAGAGTGGACTGATAGTAAAGGATTTCCGTGGACCATTTTCTATGGATTCTACAAGTATCAATCTACCTGATTTGTATTTCCGACTACCTAACACTGAGCTTTCTGGACGGTTTATGATGGACATGAATGCCTTTGCTGATAAGAATCCTGGGCAGATATCTACTCAGTTAGATGGTTTTCTACGTCTGGAAGATTTGCACCCGTTCCTAACCTCCATACCAAAGAATATTTATCAGGCTATTCCTAATCAAAGTATCATCATAAAGGGTCAACTGGATGGAAATCTTCGTTCAGCAGCTTTTAAACAGCTTCGTTTAGCTATGCCAGGCTATTTTGACCTTACAGGAACAGGATGGATAGCTGATATGATGTCTGGAGCTGGTCATCTTCGCAGTGACTTAAAACTTAAAGGAACAGCAAGTAATCTTGGTTTTGTTTCTAAATTATTACCACGTGATGTGCGCAAGACAATAGCTTTCCCACATGGAGTAGGTATAAATGGTGATATTCATGTGCGTAAAACGCTGTACACAGGTAGCATACAGTTGACACAAGGTGGCGGACGTATTCGATTGAATGGTGCTTATAATACAGCAACAGAACTATATCGTATTACAGCAGATGCGACTTCATTCCCTGTTCATCGTTTTTTACCCAATATGGGCTTATCAGCTTTCTCTGGAACAATAAAGACGCAAGGACGAGGTACAGACTTCTTAAATCCAAAATCATCAACCAATCTCAGCCTTCGTATTCGTAGTTTCAAATATGGTAACTACGTATTGGATGGCTTGAATGGAGACATTTCAAAACATGGAGAGCAACTTTCGGCGCATGTAAAGAGTACGAATCGAATGATAGGTGGCGACTTCACTTATAAAGGCAGAGTTAATACAAAACTTGTGGATGGTCATCTACGTGGTTGGTTACGTCGTGTTGATTTGCACGCCATGGGCGTAATGAATCAAAGATATGTAGTTTCTACATGGGCTGATGTTGATGTACACTCTGATATGAAGAACATTCATCATGTCAGTGGTCCACTTCGTTCGTTCCGCCTTCTGCAAGAAGGACGAAAGAAAAGTAGACTTTTAGCAGCTGGAAACTTTGATGTGCGAGCTGATGTACGCCCTGGTAGCCTTGACACTCACATAAAAGGAAATCTATCAGAAGCAGATTTGCAGGCTTTTGGATTTATAGACAAGCACTATATAACATCTGCTAATACAGACATTACGCTTCGTTCAGATATGAAGAAGTACTATACTGTAAGTGGAAATGTGGGTAACTTATTACTAAGCGAACAACGTAAGGGAGAGCGTTTACCATTAGCTGAAGGTAATTTCAATCTTGATGCAACCATGCGTGGTGATCAAATTGAAGGTTCAATAAATGGTGTTTTCCCACGTGTAGACCTTTACCAATTAGGAATTGTAGACAAAGCGATGACAAGTAGTTTCTCTGCTAACACCTCGTTTGCAATGTCTGGCAAAGATAATTTGAATGTTCGTGGTTTGATTGGCAATCTTCGTGTTACCAAAAAAGACCGTACCTATACTCCAGGTGATGTGAATGTCGACCTTATGAGTCGTCGTGATACAGTGCATGCAGTTCTGAATGGTGGAGACTTCCATCTCAGTACAGCTTTTAATAGTAGTGTCAACCAATTGGCAGAAAGTGGAAAGCGAATCTATAAGACTGTACGTGAGCACTTGACTAATCGTCGTATAGATCAGTCTGCTATACTCCGTCAGTTACCAACAGGACACTTTACGCTCCGTAGTGGACGTGATAACTTATTCTCTAACTTGTTAGCACGAGATGGATATGCCTTTAGTCAGGCAGATATTAACCTGACATCATCACCAACAAAGGGACTCGATGGAAGAATTAGTATTGATTCTTTGGTATATAATGATATTCTTCTCGACAGTATTAGGGCCGACCTTAACAGTATTGATGGACAGTTGAACTATACGCTATCTGTAATAAATAGCCCTAATAATACATATCCTTATCATGGATCATTGCAGGGTGCACTCTACGAACATGGTTTGAAGACACATGCAACCATCCTTGATAATAAGGGTAAGACTGGTTTCGACTTAGCGATGAAGGCTGCTATGAAGGGTAGGGGAATAGAACTTTCAATTACTTCTCCTCAATCTATCTTAGGTTATAAGTCATTTGCTGTCAATGATTCCAACTATATCTACATTGGACGTGACCGTCGTCTATCTGCCAATCTTCGTCTGGAAGCAGCTGACGGAACTGGTATGCTCGTATCAACAGAAGATAATGATCCTACTTCATTACAAAATGTTACACTCTCAATGAACCACTTTGAGTTAGGCAGTTTGTTTGAAATCTTACCATTTGCACCGAAGTTGTCGGGTATGTTGGACGGTGACTATCACCTTGTTCAGACTGAAAAGGAACTCACGATATCAAGCGATATGACTATTAAGAAGCTTGTTTATGAGAATAGTCCTATGGGAGATGTGGGCACACAGTTTGTTTATATGCCTAAGGGAGATGGTACTCACTATGTTGATGGTATAATAACACAAAACGGAAAGGAAGTCGGTTCACTTTCGGGTACCTATAATAATGAGGGGGCTGGAGAACTTGATGCAACCTTAGAGATGAACCATTTCCCACTGAATTACGTCAATGGCTTCGTTCCTGACCAAATTGTAGGACTCGATGGAGTAGGAGAAGGAACCCTAACGGTAAAGGGTCCACTTAAGAACTTGGACTTCAATGGTGAGATTTATCTTGATTCAACTTATTTGGTGAGTGCACCTTACGGCATAAGGATGCGCTTTGCGGATGATCCTGTTCAAATACACAATAGCCATATTCAGTTTGAGAACTTCGAACTCTTTGCAAGTAATGGTTCGCCACTCGACATATCGGGCTACTTAGACTTCTCTAATCTTAATAAGATGCAGCTTGATGCACAACTGAGGGCTAAGGACTTCCAAATCATTAATGCAAAGAAGAATCCTCGTTCAGAAGTTTATGGAAAGGCTTTCGTTGACTTTACAGGACGAATAAACGGCCTTTTAAACAACTTACAGTTAGTTGGAAAGCTTGATGTATTAGGTAGTACAGATGTCACATATGTAGTACGTGATGGTACATTATCTACTGATGACGATTTGAAAGACCTCGTTCAGTTCATCAACTTCAATGATTCTACGGTTAATGTTGTCAAACGTCCAGATATTACAGGCTTTACAATGGGGCTTAATGTAGATATTGATGAGCAGGCACATGTATTATGTGCGTTGAATGCTGATCAGTCTAATTATGTCGATTTTGTAGGTGGTGGCAATCTACTTCTTAATTATGACCCAACCAATGGTGTGCAGGTTCGAGGTAGATATACGTTGAGTGATGGTAAGATGAAATACTCTCTGCCAGTTATTCCACTCCGTACTTTCAACATTAAAGACGGAAGTTATCTTGAATTTACAGGTGATCCGATGAAACCAACACTGAAAATTACCGCAACGGAAGAAGTCAGAACAAGTGTTTCGAATGGTTCGGGTGAAGGTAGGATTGTTGATTTTGAGTGTGGTGTAAGCCTTACCAAGCAGTTCCCTAAACCTGGTGTGGAATTTATTATAACTGCTCCAGACGACCAAGAGATGCAGAATATCCTTAATACGAAGAGTGTTGAGGAACGCTCAAAGCTTGCCGTTACAATGTTAGCATCAGGTATGTACTTCGATGGTGATAACTCAGCAAGTGCTAATACTGCCATGAGTGGTGCATTAGCGAGCTTCCTACAGACACAAGTCAACTCTATTACGGGTAAAGCCCTTAACTCTATGGGACTCGACTTGACTGCCAATATGGAAAGTGCTGCCGATGTGAATGGTAACTTACACACCGACTATACCTTCAAGTTCTCAAAACGTCTCTGGAATAATCGCCTACGTATCATTATGGGTGGACGAGTTTCAACAGGTTCACAGTTCTCTGAAGATAATGGCGCTTACTTCGATAACTTCTCGCTTGAATATCGTCTAAACCAAAAAGAAACCAAATATTTGAAACTCTACTATGAGCGTGAGGCATACGATTGGTTAGAAGGTAACTTGTCGGAGTTCGGTGTTGGCATCATGTGGAGGCGTAAGTTGCGTCACTTTAAGGATATTTTCCGCTCCAAGGATGATACGCCTTTGATTGTACCTAAGCAAGAGAAGCCTAAGAGAGATTCATTAATTAATTTCGTAAATGAGAAGAAACAGAATCAATAATAGTCTGACAAGCAGAAGAAAGGTTGCCAAAGTACTTTCTTTCATGGCTTTCCTTTCCCTACTTGTAGCCTGTAGTACGACCTCAGCAATCCCTGATGGTGAACACTTATACACGGGCATGGAGAAGACAAAATACAGTAACTATCAACCTAACCAACACTTTAATGATGTGAAGGGTGAGTTAGATGTTGTCCTTGCTACTAAGCCAAATGCGTCGTGGATGGGCAGTCCCAGCGTGCGTTCTCCTTTCCCTGTTGGTCTGTGGATATGGAATGCTTTCTCACAAGATACAACCGGACTCAGTCGTTGGTTAGTACGTGCATTTGGCTCTTCACCGGTATTAATGAGTTCAACAACACCTGATTTGCGCGTAACGGTTGGTGAAAATCTCTTACGCAAACGTGGTTATTTCAACGGAAAGATAAGCTATGAGAAGCTTGCACAGAGTAATCCAAAGAAGATGCGACTACAGTATGCTGTTGATATGGGACGTCTGTGGTTGCTCGATAGCGTACAATATACCAACTTTCCACCTTCAGCAGATAGTTTGATAAGAACCAATCTTGATAAAGCAATTATCCGCAAGGGAGATGCTTTTGATGTAGCAACACTTGAACAAGAACGCAAGCGAATAACTGATTTGTTCCGTAATAATGGTTATTATTATTATCAGAATAACGATGCGAGTTATCTTGCTGACACAACGAAGGCTTATGGCTTGGCTTCTATTCGTCTGCAGATGGCGGATTCAGTAAGTGATAAAGTATTGAGAAAATGGACAATAGGAACCATTAACATCAACCTACAGCGTCAGTTCATAGATTCTCTTACTCAGCACAAGCGTTTCCGTGATGTCATTGTGAATTACAACGGTTCGCACATGCCACTCCGTCTACGCGCCATAGCTAATGATTTAAAGATATGGCCGGGTACTGTGTATAATAACGAACTATTTGAAAAAAGCCAGCAACAGCTGAATGGTAGCGGATTATTCTCTGCTACGAACTTTACTTTCACTCCACGTGATAGCACTGATTCATGTAATATCTTAGACATGACCATTAATTGCATTTTTGATAAGCCTTATGACTTCTATATTGAGGCTTATGGAAAGGGGAAAACAAGTGGTAGATATGGTCCAGAGGCTATTATTGGTCTGACAAAACGTAATGCATTCCGTGGTGGTGAGAAACTTAATTTACGCATACATGGTTCTTACGAATGGTCGGCAAGTAGTGATGATGACGGCCGTGATCGCCTTGGACTGAATAATTATGAGTATGGTGCTGAAGCCAGTTTACAGTTTCCTCGCCTTGTTAATCCATTCGTTACACCACCACGAAAGCGTTGGGAACGTGAAGAAAGGAAGACTGCCGAGGCTGCAGAAAAGGGACTTGTATATATCCCTAAGGGACCACGCATCTATTATACAACACCATCAACGACCCTTAAAGCTTCTGTTGATGTGTTGAACCGTTCTAAGTATTTCAAGCGTCATGTTGTGTCAGGCGAGTTAACATACCAGTGGCAACCAAACGAGCGTAATAGCTATTCGTTCTCTCCTTTGACACTGACTTATGAGTATATGCATAACGTGACTGACCGTTATCTTGAATTGATAGATAGTGTTCCTTATCTTGAGGTATCATTGGCAGACCAGTTCATTCCTAAGATGATGTTCCAACATACGTTTATGAGCCCAGCTCGTTATAAGAGTCCGATTAAAATATGGACAACGGTTAGTGAAGCTTCAAATATCTTGTCTGCAGGTTACGCTGCCTTTGGTAGACGTTGGAGCGAAAAAGACAAGAAACTCTTTAAGAATCCATTTGCACAATTTGTGAAGATTGATGCTAATCTTACAAAAGTATGGAGTCTTGGAGAGAAGAGTGGTATTGCAGCCCACGTCAATTTAGGAACGTTATGGGCGTATGGCAACAGTAGATTTGCACCTTATACAGAACAGTTCTATGTAGGTGGAGCCAATAGCATCCGTGCGTTTAATGCCCGCCAGATTGGTCCAGGACGCTATCGCTCAACGCAGCGTCGACGTTCATACGTAGAGCAAACAGGTGATATTAAAATACAGTTCAACCTTGAGTATCGTCCTCACCTTATGGGCTCCCTCTATGGTGCCGTTTTCCTCGATGCTGGTAATGTATGGACAATGCACTATGATGATGGTCGACCAGAAGGACATTTCAAGTTTAAGAATATATTAAATGAAATGGCACTCGGTACGGGAGTTGGTTTACGCTATGATATTGGCTATTTCATGATTCGTCTTGATTGGGGACTTGGCTTACACGTACCTTATGAAACTGGCAAGACTGGTTTCTATAACATATCAAAATTTAAGGATGCACAAGCCTTCCACTTAGCGATTGGTTTGCCATTCTAATCTTTTTGATTTTCAACTATTCAGCCCTGCTAATCTGATTAAGCAGGGCTGAATAGTTTTAATTAGGTCTTATTATTCCTTAAAATGATAACTATAATATGCTCTAACATCAATTCTTACTTACGTGTTTATGCCAGACACATATAGTGCTAATGCTTAACACTTATGGTGCTGATGCCTAACACATGTGGTGTTGATGATAAGTACACATATTCTTTAATATCAAACACATTGAATATTACCTTTTGGCAGAAAGCAGTTAAGCGTTAGAAAAGTACTTTTAAACGACTATAAGCAAACAAAAAGACTTTACAAAAATATCAAAGTAGAGAATGTTTTTAAATTTAAAAACACTTCTTACTTCTGCATTTGTAACTTACAGTAATACAGATAGTTATAAACTTGTATTTTGTAAGGTGCTTAGTAAGGGCTCAAAAGGGCGTTAGTTAGAGGTCAAAAGGGCATCTATTGAAAGCCAATTAGGCATCTTTTAGAAGCTAAAAGAGTATGTATTAGAATTACAACTATGGAAAATATCATACAAATAGTAAGATGAAAACAAACTTTTATACAAAAAGCTCCTATGTTAGGAGCTTTTAAAAATGAGTTATCTTGTATATTCAGTTATGTTACTATACAACTCAATACTTGTTATTCTCCTCTCTGGAGGACAGGAGTTTGGAGTGAAGATTATTTCCTCACATAGTTTACAAACGCGTATGCAGGATTATCATCAGTAGCAGGACGTTCCTCACGTGATTCCACAATCCATGTACCATCATTATATTCTGGGAAGAAAACATCTGCTTGTGGAGGAGTAGCAGCTATCTCTGTAAGGTAGAGATGGTCTGCTATAGCAAGCGCCTCTTTATAAAGACTGGCTCCACCAATGATAAATGCCTTTTCTTCTTCCCCAATATGTTTAAGCGCTTCTTCAAGTGAAGAATAAACCTCGCAACCAGGAAAGTCTGTTTCCGTTCTACTGAGTACAATGTTTCTACGATTAGGCAGAGCACCTTTTGGTAATGAATGGAAGGTCTTACGCCCCATGATAACAGTGTGTCCTGTTGTTAGTTGCTTAAAACGTTTAAGGTCTTCTCTAATGAAATAGACCACATCATTCTGATAACCAATGGCACGATTGGCTGCTACTGCAGCAATGATATTTATTTCCATAATGGTGTTTTTGGACCTCCCCCAACCCCTCCAAAGGAGAGGAGTACTGATTTAGCAATCAATTTGGTGAAGGATTTATAGTTCTTGACTAATTTAATATACTATTTTAGAAGTTGAGAGAATTGATTAATTTCATACTCCAACTAATTTCTATTTGCACTCCCCTCCTTTCGGAGGGGTTGGGGGAGGCTATCTTTTACACTGCAACTACTCCCGGAATGTGTGGCAATGGATCGTAACCAATCAGTTCAAAATCTTCATACTTAAAATCAAAGATATCCTTTACATCAGGATTAATCTTCATCTTTGGCAGTAGACGTGGCTCACGAGTAAGCTGGAGTTTAGCCTGTTCAAGATGGTTTAGATAGAGATGTGTGTCATCTGTAGTATGGATAAATTCACCTGCTTCAAGTCCCGTAACCTGTGCAATCATTTGCAAAAGGAGAGCATATGATGCAATGTTAAAAGGGACACCGAGGAAACTATCTGCCGAACGCTGATAGAGTTGGAGCGATAATCTACCATCTGCAACATAGAATTGGAAGAGACAGTGGCAGGGTGGGAGAGCCATATCTTCCACCTCAGCAGGGTTCCATGCTGTGACCAACATACGACGTGAGTCAGGATTATGCTTGATCATCTCCACCACATTCTTAATTTGATCGATTGTACCTCCCTTGTAATCAGGCCATGAACGCCACTGATGACCATAGACTGGACCAAGCTCACCGTTCTCATCAGCCCACTCATTCCAAATCCTTACACCATGTTCTTGTAGATAGTGCACATTCGTATCACCACGTAAGAACCAAAGTAATTCATAAATAATACTCTTCAAATGAAGCTTTTTAGTTGTCAACAGTGGAAAGCCATCGCGCAAGTCAAAGCGCATTTGATGACCAAAAATGGATAAAGTTCCTGTTCCGGTTCTATCACCTTTCTGTGTTCCTTCTGTGAGGATGCGATTGAGGAGGTTTAAATATTGTTGCATAATTGTCCGTTTATTTCTAAGATATTATAGGGATATATTGTTTTTTGGATTTTTCTTGTCTGCATTTATATTATAAAAGAACCAAAGGCTCGTCTGGTATATGTGTACTCTTTATGCGCCATTCCTGTGGATAAAGATTGTTCGCACGGTTTCCGAGATTCTTTGCAAAGCCTATCGGATAGCCTTTATAAGTAAGCAGAACGATACCACGTGGGGCATCAGAAGATAGTATAATAGCCTCATGACGAAGATAAGCGATAGCTGTTTGATAATCAACCTCTACATTTGGATAAGCCGATTTATCAGTTGAAAAGGAGAGTGCTAACGTATGGTCAGGGATAACATTCTTCCCTTTTTGCATTCCTTCTTTTACACCATGCGAGAGAATACGAAGACGTTTACGAGCTTCTGTGATTGCTTTATCAACATCAATAGTTGTCTTATTGATAAACGTCTTGTTCTCTCCACGCTTACGAATGATAGCCATAAAGATACCTTCACCACGTGTCTTACCAGGAATAAAGCGATAAACTGGAAATTCCCGACCGTCTCTAAGTGGGTTATCAATAAGTGCTCCTGTTATATTCCATGCCTCTTCTGTAGGCACAGAGAGGAGTTCAGCTTCATATTCGTTGAGAATCCACGCAATATTCTCTTCATCTTCATGTGCATTAAAGGTACAAGTTGAATAAATAAGAATACCTCCAGGCTTTAAGTTGTCCCATATATCAGCAATAATACTACGCTGAAGTTGCCAACAGCTCTCTACATTCTGTAGACTCCATTCCTCTATTGATTGTGGATCTTTACGAAACATTCCTTCACCAGAGCAGGGGACATCGGCTATAATAACATCAAAACCAAGCTTTGTCTTTTTGTAATCACGAGGGTAGTTGTTTGTAACAACGACATCCTCATGACCAAATTTTTGAACGTTCTCTGCTAATATTTGTGCACGCTTCCCTATCGGTTCATTAGAGAAAAGGAAGGAGCCAGCAGGTAAGGACGTACGTGCGCAAGTTGTTTTACCACCTGGTGCAGCACAGAGATCGAGTGCCATAACTGGCTGTTTTACCGAGTATTGTAATACATGAGATAGAAACATAGATGATGCTTCTTGCACATAATAAGCCCCAGCATGAAGTAGTGGGTCAAACGTAAAGTTAGGTCTTGTTTCCAACCAATAGCCTTCCTTACACCAAGGAATAGGATGAGGATTCAACTCTGGATTAACTTTATGAGTCGTTTCTGTCAACTTAAAGGGATTAAGACGTATACTCACCGGTGCTGTTTCTCCCAATCCTTTTAGGAATGTATGATAAAGGTTATCACCAAAAAGACTACGAGTATAATCAGTAAAGGCAAGAGGAAGTCTTTCTTCAACTTCTTCTATAGTCCTTACTTCTTGCCCATTTGGGTCTAAAGAACAAGGAGATTGTGCTGCCAGACATTGTCGGCTCTTATCTTTTATCATATGTTTAGGGAATGTTAATGATAATCATTCCATCGTCATCAAGACTTTCTTTTTTCTTTGGTTTTGGCTGTTGCTTAAGGTTTCCCTTCTCATCAAACATGCCATACGTGGTGCGAAGGACCGTAAACTCTGTCCGACGGTTCAACTGATTGGCTATTTCTTGCTTTTCCTTATCGAGCTTCTTGATGAAAGCCTCGGTTAGTACGTCGTTTTCCTTTAGCCATGTGTATTTCTCAGTGAGCTTCTTACGAATCTTCTTAGGCCGCTCCTTGCCATATCCTACAGGTGTTAGG
>ERZ1699260.509-NODE-509-length-14277-cov-3.778092_pt1 | contig 14277 bp, 14 predicted proteins | sample MGYA00581519_ERZ1699260 | MGnify/ENA primary metagenome ERZ1699260 (study PRJEB42319, sample SAMD00040324) | human oral metagenome | material: saliva | host: Homo sapiens | study: EMG produced TPA metagenomics assembly of PRJDB4115 data set (Metgenomic analysis of... | reverse complement strand
GGGAAGATGAAGGGGAAGGGCAGTTGTACGGACGGCGAGGAGATATTTAGGGGTAATGATGCGGAGTGCCGGCCTTTTATGGGGTAACAATAGGGTGGAATGGATAAAGGAGAAGAAAAAGGACGTGCGCGGGCACGTCCTTTGGGAGAGGGTAGTTTAATTGTTCCTGCTAACACAACCAACTTCAGTTAGCTAAGGAAGGAAATGAAATATTTAGTCTTATCAGATTGGCACACTATCAATTTTCAGACGGCCCTTTGTTATAATCCTCTCTTTACCTGAACATAAAACAGGCTGTCTTATGGAAGTCATCCAATACCCCAATTCTCCGTTTAAACTCCACCAGCCCTTCCCACCCGCGGGTGACCAGCCCACCGCCATTGCCGGCCTGCTCGAAGGGCTTTCAGACGGCCTTGCCTATCAAACCCTGCTCGGTGTAACCGGTTCGGGCAAAACCTATACAATGGCGAACGTCATCGCCCAAAGCGGCCGCCCCGCCATCATCATGGCGCACAACAAGACCCTTGCCGCCCAGCTCTACGCCGAAATGCGCGAGTTTTTCCCCGAAAACGCGGTGGAATATTTCGTCTCCTACTACGATTATTACCAACCCGAAGCCTATGTACCCAGCCGCGATTTGTTCATCGAAAAAGACAGCGCGATTAACGAACACATCGAGCAGATGCGCCTTTCCGCCACCAAAAACCTGATGACGCGCGACGACGTGATTATCGTCGCCACTGTCTCCGCCATTTACGGTATCGGCGACCCGACCGAATATCAACAAATGGTGTTGTCCGTCAAAGAAGGCGACACCATCGAGCAGCGCGACATCATCGCCACGCTTGTTTCTATGCAGTACGAACGCGGCGATTTGGACTTCAAACGCGGCAGCTTCCGCGTGCGCGGCGACGTGATTGACGTGTACCCCGCCGAAAGCTCCGAAAACGCCTTGCGCATCAGCCTGTTCGACGACGAAATCGACCGCCTCGATATGTTCGACCCGCTTTCAGGCGGCCTTATCCAACGCGTCGGCCGCTACACCGTCTTCCCGTCCAGCCACTACGTTACCCCGCGCGACACCGTATTGCGCGCCTGCGAGTCCATCAAAGAAGAGCTGCGCGAACGCATCGAATTTTTCGCCCGCGAACAACGCCCCGTCGAACAACAACGCATCGAACAGCGCACCCGTTTCGACCTCGAAATGCTCTACGAAATGGGCTTCTGCAAAGGCATCGAAAACTACTCCCGCCACTTCTCCGGCAAAAAAGAAGGCGAACCGCCGCCCACGCTGATGGACTACCTACCCGACAACGCCATCATGTTCATCGACGAAAGCCACGTTACCGTCACCCAAATCGGCGGCATGTACAAAGGCGACGCATCGCGCAAGCAAAATCTTGTCGACTACGGCTTCCGCCTGCCTTCCGCCCGCGACAACCGACCGCTCAAATTCCACGAATTTGAAAAAGTCATGCCGCAAACCATCTTCGTTTCCGCCACCCCCGCTAAATATGAAGAAGAACACGCCGGACAAGTGGTCGAACAAGTCGTCCGTCCCACAGGGCTAGTCGACCCCCAAATCATCATCCGCCCCGTGGCCACTCAAGTCGATGACTTAATGAGCGAAATCAACGACCGCATCCAAAAAGGCGAACGCGTGCTCGTTACCACCCTCACCAAACGCATGGCGGAGCAACTCACCGACTATTACAGCGAACTCGGCATCAAAGTGCGCTACCTGCACAGCGACATCGACACCGTAGAGCGCGTTGAAATCATTAGAGATTTACGGCTTGGCCTGTTTGACGTACTCGTCGGCATCAACCTATTGCGCGAAGGCCTCGACATCCCCGAAGTCTCACTCGTCGCCATCCTCGACGCCGACAAAGAAGGTTTCCTGCGCTCCCACCGCAGCCTGATTCAAACCATAGGCCGCGCCGCGCGCAACGTGAACGGCGTCGCCATCCTGTACGCTGACAAAATCACCGACTCCATGAAAGCCGCCATCGACGAAACCGAACGCCGCCGCGAAAAACAGATGAAATTCAACGAAGAACACGGCATCGTGCCGCAGCAGATTAAAAAACAGGTCAAAGACATCATCGACGGCGTGTACCACGAAGACGACGGCGGCAAAGGTCGTCTGAAAGGCAAAAATAGAGTTAAAGTCGGCGAAATCCACAACGAAGAAGACGCGATTAAAGAAATCACCAAACTCGAAAAAGCCATGCAGCAGGCGGCTAGAGATTTGCAGTTTGAAGAAGCGGCTGTGTTGCGGGATAGGATTAGGAATATTAAAGAGAATTTGTTGTTTGGGGCGGAGTGACTAGAAAGAAGTACATGGAAACACATAATTTAGTTGATCAGCTTAATCATTTTTTAAATGAATTTAATCACTTAAATTCTTTACTATTGCTGAGCAAAAAAAACATACCAACCATTGATAATTCCAAGGCTATTTCACATATCGAATTTCAGACCTTTATGAAAGAATTTGATATAGCTTATCAACAGTTAAAATCCAGTGGTATGACCATGAATATCTGGCAATTTGCAGAATTCGGGCGCTATGAAGTGCGCAATTGCAAAGTATTGTGCTGGCTGCTTGATATGCATGCAGATCACGGATTTGGGAGAAAATTTCTAATCAATCTGCTTAAAAATTTGGATCAACAAGCCGGTATTGCTGAAATTATTCGATATTTAACGCAAGAAAGCTTCTCCACTAATCAGGAAACCTTACACTGTGGCAATATTTCGGAACGTTTTGATATTGATATTAAAAGCCGAAATTGCCGTTTGATAATTGAGGCGAAGGTGGATGCTGCTGAAATGTATGACGGTAAAACAAGCCAATTAAAAAGGTATCGGGATATCTTGGACAAATCTTCTGAACCGCATAAATGTTTACTGTATCTGACTAGAGGATGCTATCTCCCCTTAGATGAAAGCCTACATAAGCAGGTAGTAGTTTTGAGCTGGAAAGATATTGCTAAAAGTATAAGAAAAACTATCTATGACGAATTGAATCAAGCACAAAGTTTTCGAAAAATGATATTTTTATCTTTGGCTCGTCATTTTGAAACCCTTTGAAGAAAGGAATATTTATGGAAAATGTAGAAAGAGAACTGGGTAAGTTAGTTTTAAGTAACTTGGAAATGTTGGAAAAATCTTATGGTTTTTTGGTACAAATAGATGTCCAGTTTTACGAGAAAATTGAAAATCAGTTTAACGCTTGGTATGAGGATTTTAAGAAAAATAGCGGGTGGCATAAAAAACCTGGTAACAAAAAAAATCAAGATGCTATCTGGTATTGTTTGGGTGAAAAATATGATAATAAAAAATCTAATATAGATATTGATTATAGCTGGTTAAGTGCTTGTACAGGCATTGCCAAATATGACGATGGTGAGACCATCGAGTACGGTATTCATTTTGGATTTAATCGAGATTATTTTAATTTTACCGCCAAAACAGCCAAGCAATTTATGCAAGATCAATTTGCAAATTACCCTGAATTAAAGGAAGTGGGGTTTCAATATATAGTGGGATCAAGTGAACACCGTACAATTTTTTTACCTATCCAACTTGACTTAAAACTGTTGATTGAAGAATACCCTGATTATAAGGATCAGGCTTTGCAGCCGCTTTCTGATGCTTTAGACAAAATAAAAAATCATCAAGCTGTATTTGATGGTATTGCCGAAAAGTTAATGAAACATTCCAAATTACAAGAAAGTTAGACTTAATACCTCAACAAGCAGCAGCCTGCATCTATACTAACCGCGTGCGCGGCTACGCCATACAGGCGGTACAAACTTTAAAGCCGACGTAGCAAGCGTAGGTCGGATACTTGTATCCGACAAAACCTTTAACACTCCCGTCATTGCAATCCATTGCAGCAATGCCCAAAATGTCGGATTCGAGAATCCGACCTACGCCTGAGGTCGTTGCAATAATAAGTTGAGGCCTTTTTGCATTCTCAGCGGAGGAGTTTTGGAGACGGCGATACGTTGAGTTAACCGTAGCGTGGGCTCTGCCCACGGGTTGTTTTTGTAAAGCTGAGGTCGTCTGAAAGCCTGCGTACAGGTTTCAGACGACCTTTCGTATTTTCGTGGGCATAGCCCACGCTACAAATTGAAAATTGCTGGAAATATCGTTCTTTTCGATTGTGTTTCCATTGATGTAGTAAGCGCGGTCGTGTTCTTGTATCCGACAAAATCTTTAACACTCCCGTCATTGCAATCCATTGCAGCAATGCCCAAAATGTCGGATTCGAGAATCCGACCTACGCCAAGCTTATTAAGTTCAACCTATATGGATGTGTGAAAACAATATCCATGTCATTTGAACGCTGCTGCCTGATGATGCGGATTATTTCCGGTGTTCCAAAGGAGTAACTATAATGATTGATTATCTGAATATAAATCTAGATTCGAATTTCAGAAAGATTAAAATAAAAAAAGATAAGCCTATCGTGGCTTTAATCAGTCAAAACTTCCTAAAAACAATAAATTGCAATAATTTATTTGAATCGATTAAACAATATCCTTTATTTTGGATAATTCTTATCGGAGAGAATTCTAGTCTTTTAGAAGATGAATTTGATAATCTTTTGGAGCAGGAAGCTATCAAAAATAACAATATGTTAAATGTGGTAACAACTAATTTTCAATTTAGTGATTTAACAATAACAGATATAGAAGATATTACTTATGAATTTTTATTTTTGCCCTGTCCGAATGGCAACTGCCAATATTTATCTTTCTTAGATTTGAATCATACTGCTGACAGGAAAATTTCTGATTTCATCGAAACACAGCTTAATAATAAAACAACTTAGTGGTCATAGGACGCCTTCCTCATAATACGATCGCAGAAAATTCATTGCTGGCGGTGCATTCTTTTTCACCGTCAAACCCGCCAACCCAAAATCGCGCCTTTTTCTCGGACAGATCAGCTTATTTCGTGCGGCTTATATGGCTACAATTCATTTTTCAGACGACCTGAAAAGAAAGGAAGGTCGTCTGAAATCAACGTTTCAAACGACCTCAAAATCGTTATCTTCCATCACATAGAAAACTTTTTCATTCGTCAAATTTAGCATTCACTTCATGTGGATTGATACGGGCGTTTTCCTCCTGCCCTAAACCGACTAATTTACGCAGCCGGGTCATATAGGCATTGACATCCAAACCACGTCCGTATCGTTGCGCCTCCCAAATGGTTTCCGCCAGTGCATCCATCATGTCATGCTCGGCGCGTACCCAGTCGTTGTTATAACGTGTGCAAAGTTGCCGGTGAATCGCCCGTATGCCCGGTGGCTGATCGATGGCTGCCTGCTCTTGAAGGGAAAGATGCAGCGACATGTGTAAAAACGGGTTGCTCTCCCCGTCTTCCGGCAGCCAGTTTTTATCTAAATAATCTTCAATGTTTTCAAGATAATGAGTGTATTCAGGATGAGATTCGATGATACGGAGGGCTTTATGTTGAAGTGCATCCAGTTGCAGCGGGGTCAGGCGATGTTTCCAAACGTGTGCGAAAAATCGGCGAACATCGTGGGTATTGACATCGTACATGATAAAAATGGGAAATCTGTTAAACCGTCTGAGGGGATATTTTAGAGATTGAGCGAAACTTGAATTTTGGCAAATAATGGATTTATAGCGAGGCAGAAACTGATGACCAGTTCTGCCTCGCTATATTTCTATTACTGCTAAGAAACCCTTATTGATCCACAAATGCGCGCTCAATCAGGTAGTCGCCGCGTACGCCGGTTTTCGGGGAGACGGTCAGGCCGAAATCGTCCAAAACTTTGCAGGTGTCTTTCAACATAGTAGGGCTGCCGCAGAGCATGGCGCGGTCGTCTTGCGGGTTGATTTTGGGCAGGCCGATATCTTCAAACAATTTGCCGCTTACCATCAGGTCGGTCAGGCGGCCGTGGTGTTCGTAGTCTTCACGGGAAACGATGGGGTAGTAAATCAGTTTTTCTTTAACCAAGTCGCCGAGGTATTCGTGTTCGGGCAATTCTTTGGTGAAGCGGTCGTAGTACGCCAAATCTTTTTTGTAACGCACGCCGTGTACGAGGATGATTTTTTCAAATTGCTCGTAAATTTCGGGGTCTTTGGTGATGCTCAAGAAAGGGGCGATACCGGTACCGGTGCTCAACAGGTAAAGGTGTTTGCCGGGATTCAGGTCGCCGGCAACCAAAGTTCCGGTCGGTTTTTTGCTGATTAACACGTCGTCGCCGACTTTGAGGTGTTGCAGGCGGCTGGTCAGAGGGCCGTCTTGGACTTTAATGCTGAAAAATTCGAGGTGTTCTTCCCAGTTGGCGGAGGCGACGCTGTATGCGCGCATCAGCGGCTTGCCGTCCACCATCAATCCGACCATGACGAATTGGCCGTTTTCGAAACGCAACGATTCGTCGCGGGTGCAGGTAAAGGTGAAATACGCATCCGTCCAGTGGTGTACGGACAATACTTTTTGGGTATTGAATGCTGCCATTTGAGTTTCCTGTCGGTAAATCCGTCTGATCGCGCGGGTCGGGCGGATGATGGTTTTAAAAGGGTTTTCAGACGACCTCTCTCGCCTGTGAATAGATAATGCCGAATTAGAGCAAACGCGCAATTTTAAACGAAAATATTTATCATCACAATGCTTGCTGTCTAGCAGAGGTCGTCTGAAAACTTTTCAGACGACCTCTCAGACAACGCCTTACTTGTCTAACGTTTCGCGGATGATTTCTTTGACGGCGGCTGCATTGTTCGGCACGACTCGGACGCGCTGCGGCAATTTTTCCAAACCTTCCAACGCGGCAGGACGCGGAATGGCGACATCGCCGACGGCTTCGTGTATGGTCGCATCGAATTTCGCTGCCAACGCGGTTTCCAAACAAACAACCGTTTCCCCTTCTTCGCGCACTTCGCGGGCGACTTTTACGCCGTCGGCAGTGTGCGGGTCGATGAGTTCTTTATCTTGCTCGTAAACCTGTTTGATGGTGGCGAGGCGGTCGGCGTGGGTAGATTTGCCGGACGTAAAGCCGTATTTGCCGCCGACTTTTTCCAAGGCAAACTGCAAGTCAAAGCCCTTGCCCGCCGCGACTTCTGCCCACAGCGTATTGATTTCCTGAGGATCGCGATCCATCAGGTCGAACACGAAACGCTCGAAGTTGGACGCTTTGGAAATGTCCATAGACGGGCTGGAGGTAACATAAGTATGCTCGCTGTTGCGCGGGCGGTATGCGCCGGTTTTGAAAAACTCGTCCAACACATCGTTTTCATTGGTCGCAACAATCAGGCGGCGGATAGGCAAGCCCATCTGTTTGGCGATGTGTCCCGCACACACGTTACCGAAGTTGCCGCTCGGCACGCAGAAGCTGACCTGCTCGTCATTGCTTTGCGTCGCTTTGAAATAGCCTGCAAAATAATAAACCACTTGCGCAACGATGCGTCCCCAGTTGATCGAATTGACCGTACCGATATGGTATTTTTCCTTGAACGCGGCATCGTTCTGCACCGCCTTCACAATATCCTGACAGTCGTCAAACATCCCCTTCACGGCAATATTGTGGATATTCTCGTCTTGCAGGCTGTACATCTGCGCACGTTGGAACGCGCTCATTTTACCGTCGGGCGACAGCATAAATACATTCACGCCCTTTTTACCGCGCAACGCATATTCCGCAGCCGACCCCGTATCGCCGCTGGTTGCGCCCAAGATATTGAGTTCCCTGCCCTTTTTGTTCAACACATATTCAAACGTATTGCCCAAAAACTGCATCGCCATATCCTTGAACGCCAGCGTCGGGCCGTTGGACAGGGCTTGGATTTTGATGCCGTCGGACAAAGTACGTACAGGCGTGATTTCCTTAGTGCCGAACGCCGCTTCCGTATAAGTACGGTTCACAATATCGCGCAAATCGTCCGCCGGAATATCCGTAACAAACAGGCTCATCACTTCAAACGCCAGCTCCGGATAACTCAAACCGCGCCACTTGTCCAAAGTCTCGCGGCTGACCTGCGGATAATGTTCCGGCAGCATCAAACCGCCATCGGGCGCAAGCCCCATCAACAAAACCTCGCTAAACGGTTTATGCGCCGTCTCGCCGCGCGTACTGATATATTTCATGATTTCTTCTCTATAAAAACAAAAAAATTGTTGATCCAAACAGGAAGCCCGCCTGCGAACCATCCCGCAAGCCGCCCTATCCCGACCTTAATCCACTATAAACTTTCAGACGACCCCGATACACAGAGGTCGTCTGAAAAACATTATCTATACAAACGCTTGAAACAAGCATTGACGGTTTTCACCGTTACCGACGCAATCGCCCGATCGCGCGAAGAAGGATTCAAAACATCCATCAACTCTTGCGCAGACACCTGGTTCGGCGCTTCCTCGCTCGCGCAGCCACAGATTTTGTCTTCCCACTCGCGCTGTTTTTCCGCGCTCATCGTCAGCGCGACCAAACGCCACTCATTGCGCTTGTTCAACTCCGAACGGCATTGATGATCGACTGCCATTTTCACCACGCTGCCGCCGATACCTGTCCCGCCGCCCAAACCGCCGAACGCCGAGTCAGAATCATAAGCGCAACCGCCCAACAACGCCGCCACAGAAGCAACGGCAACAACCTTTTTCATATTCATAGCCATCCCTTGCCGCAAGGTCGTCTGAAACGCCCCGCAAAGTCTTTAAACAAACGCGCATTATACCGTAAGCGGTGTGAGATGGGGGATTGGGGAAAGTCGGGTATAATTTCGATATTTATTTAAAAATAGGGCATTTTTAGACATGAATCATTTTAAGAAAAACAAACAGAAACAACTTAGATCACTATTACTTCTAAAATCTTCAGAAGAGAAGGAAAAAGCAAGATTTATCGATTATTTAGAAATAATTGGTAAATTTTTTGCAGCTTTGGCTGCGCTTGGATTAATACTTGGAAGCTTTTTAACTCATCGCTATTTAGATTTTATTGAACAATCTAGCATCTTTCCTGATGCCATGACTTCTTCTTCCAGTTTAACTACTAGTTTATTTGTTTTTGCTCTAATTCTTATAGTTTTCATTTTTCCTTTTGTATCCCCTTATTTTCTACTAAACATGTCTAGCGAATATGAAAAAAAAGGGAAGAAGCTAAAAAAACTAAATTTACCTTTATACACCTTAGCTTCAAGCTTCCCGATTCTAATTACATTACTTATAATCATGGAATACTTTGGAAATAAAGACAACTTACCAATTCATACTATTTCTGTACTTACATTGACAATACCCTGTATTTTTTACCTACTACAGGAAAATATCTATATTTTTTTTAAATTTTTAAAATATATACTGCCATCAAATAACTGTTTTGACAATAAAAAGCAAAATATAATTCTAAAGCTTATCAAATTTATTAAAATTTATTTTTTCCAAATTTTATATACTATATTTTATTTTACTTGTTTAATCTTCATAACTGTAACGACAACCCCGCTCATTCTTATACTAGGCTCATTAGCAGATTACAACTATACCAAAGAAAGAGTAATTTCATTTCTGAGTACTATCAAATTCACCCTATTTGTACTGTTAATCTTGCTTTTTATATCATTTACAATGTTTTTTTACCCTTTCATTTTCATAATCTTAGCATATGATTGGATACCTAACGGATTAACACAATACATGTACTTATATTTCTTAAGCTTTTTTATATTCCTAAATATCAAATTCGTAGCAGATGAAATAAATAAAAGCAATAGTATCAAAGGAAAAAATATCTCTGTTTATACGCTTCCTATTTTTCTTTCTTTTTTGTCATTTTTACTTTTGCTTTTTTATTCTAATAACTCTGCAATACATATACTTTATCCTGTTCGATTTGTGGAAATTCCTAAAAATTCTTCATGGTACTTATTGCACAATAATTTCCAGCATAATAACGGAACCCAAGAAATCAACGGGCTCGATAAGAATGATTTATTTAAATTAAAACAAAAATTTAAATGTTCTGCTCTTTCAGAAAAAGAAAAAGAAAAAAAAGGTATTACCTGTTCTTCAATCCCCGAGCAACGTAACAACGCCCTATACGGCTACATGGCTTGGAACTTAGGAGACACTAAGGTCTTCTGCCCACCAACAGCTGAAAACAACAAAGGAAAAGAAGAAGCTGCAAAATTAGCTAAGGAATGTATCGTCATCAACGGAAAATCCTTACAGATATTGAATGAAAAATACATCGATATTATGCCCAAAGAGCGTTAATCCTCCTTTCAGACGACCTGCTATAATCCACGTCGTCTGAAAACCCTCTTTCACGGAAACCGCCATGTCCGATCTTTTCACCCGCCAACCCGATGCGCCGCTTGCCGAACGCCTGCGCCCGCATACGCTTGATGATGTTATCGGGCAGCAGCATTTAATCGGCGAAGGCAAGCCGCTGCGCGTGGCGGTGGAAGGCGGGAAGCCGCATTCTATGTTGCTGTGGGGGCCGCCGGGTGTGGGCAAGACGACGTTGGCGCGGATTTTGGCGCAGAGTTTCAATGCCCAGTTTCTGCCTGTTTCCGCCGTGTTTTCCGGCGTGAAGGACATACGCGAGGCAATCGATAAAGCCGAAATCGCTTTGCAGCAGGGACGCGCGACGATTTTGTTTGTCGATGAAGTCCACCGCTTCAACAAGGCGCAGCAGGACGCGTTTTTGCCCCATGTCGAAAGCGGTTTGCTGACCTTTATCGGCGCGACTACGGAAAATCCGTCGTTTGAAGTCAATCCCGCGCTGTTGAGCCGCGCGCAGGTGTATGTTTTGCAATCCTTGTCTTCAGACGACCTCAAGAAACTGATTGCTAAAGTGTTGGCCTTGCCCGAATACCGAGATTTTACGATTGAAGCCGATGCGCAGGTGCTGCTGGTCAATACCGCCGACGGCGATGCGCGCAGATTGTTGAATTTATTGGAACAACTTTTACGCGCCGCCGACACGCGCCGTCTGAAAACCTTAACCGCCGAATTTCTCGCCGACAGTCTCGGGGCGCAAATCCGCCGTTTCGACAAAGGCGGCGAGAGTTTCTACAACCAAATCTCCGCCCTGCACAAATCCGTGCGCGGTTCGCATCCCAACGCCGCGCTGTATTGGTTCTGCCGTATGCTCGACGGCGGCACCGACCCGCGCTACCTCGCCCGCCGCATCGTGCGCATGGCGTGGGAGGACATCGGGCTTGCCGACCCGCGCGCCTTCCAAATCGCCAACGATGCCGCCGCCACCTTCGAACGCTTAGGCTCACCCGAAGGCGAGCTCGCGCTGGCGCAAGCCGTGCTGTACCTTGCCGCCGCTGCAAAATCCAACGCGGGCTACAAGGCATACAACCAAATGCGCCGCTTCGTCAAAGAAAACGCCAGCGACGAAGTACCCGTCCACCTGCGCAACGCCCCGACCAAGTTGATGAAGGAATTGGGCTACGGACGCGAATACCGCTACGCCCACGACGAACCGAACGCCTACGCCGCCGGCGAAAGCTATATGCCCGACGGCTTGGACGAACCAGATTTTTACCAACCCGTCCCGCGCGGGCTGGAAATCAAAATCGGCGAAAAGCTGGAATGGTTGAAATCGCTGGATGAAGAAGCGTTGGATAAGCAAAAATAAATGGTGTCTCACATTTCAGACGACCTGTTTCACAACGACGGTCAAATGCTTGTATCGTCAGGCTAATTTGGCTACAATCCGATTTTCCTTTTTCTTGCTGAATAATCGAACACAGAAAAAATCGCGGCTGCTGAACCCGATTTCCGAAACAAAGTTAGAAAGCAGATAATGGACAATTTAGACCACAGTCGCAGCCGTGCATGGCGGCGGCATCAAGCAAAACGACCCAGCCATCGCGTACACGGCAAAAACCCTTCTGAGGGTAAGCTCGAGAAAAAGTGGGATTTGATGTATTTCCGCAGGAATAAAGTCAAACGCGCGCAAAAACTGGGCTTTGTTTACCCCTTCAGGCAGCATGAATTTGAAGCCGAATGGTTTGATTAACTTAAAACACATTTCGACTCAATCGAGATGATTTCCACAAGGCGGATATTTCTCCGCCTTTTTTAATTTCTATGAACGCACTTTTTATTTGCAGCCGCAACCAATGGCGCAGCCCCACCGCTGAAGCGGTATTCCGACGCTATCCGAACGTACAGACCCGTTCCGCAGGCACAAGCCCTAATGCACGGCACACCGTTTCCATCAACGACATCGCATGGGCGGATAAGGTTTTTGTGATGGAACAAAAGCATAAAAACCGCCTGTCGGCGCAGTTTCCCCGCGCTTTGCAACATAAGGAAATCATTGTTTTGGATATTCCTGACGATTACCGCTATATGGACGAAAAATTGATTGAGATATTGAAAGAAAGCGTCGAGCCGTATTTGTCTGACAGCTATTCTATAAGACTTTGAATAAACGGAGGTAAAAGGCATGGATAAGGTTTCAGACGACCCCAAAGGTCGTCTGAAAATCCAATCATCGAAAAGAAAAACCGGATTCCCATCAAAGGAATCCGGTTTGTTTTATTCCAAACTTAGAAATCCATTCTCACACCTACGCGGACGGAGCGTCCCGACTGCGGGGCGATGTATTTCAGCATGGCGTTTTGCGGACGTGCGGTGCGGTTGGCAAGGTTGCGCGCATCGACAAACCATTCCGATGTTACCTTGCCGTGTTTGAACGTTTTAAGATACCGAAACCATTCAATGACAAACTCTGGTTCATCGAATTGCAGCAGCCACGTTTTTCAGACGACCCCTCCCTGCCGTATAATGCCGTTTTCTGTTTCCGCTTCCCAAACGACCATCATGACCGAATCCATCCGCCTCCCTGCCGCCTCGCTCAAACCCGCCACCGTCGCCCTGCCCGGTTCCAAAAGCATCAGCAACCGCACCCTGCTGCTTGCCGCCTTGTCCGACAATACTTGCGAAATCCATTCCCTGCTCAAATCCGATGATACCGACCGTATGTTGGAAGCGCTCGATAAACTCGGCGTTGAAATCGAATATCTTGCCGAAGGTCGTCTGAAAGTTCACGGTACAGGCGGACAATTTCCAAACCGCACTGCCGATTTGTTTTTAGGCAACGCGGGAACGGCATTCCGTCCGCTGACTGCCGCGCTGGCGGTTTTGGGCGGCGATTATCATCTGCACGGCGTTGCGCGTATGCACGAACGCCCTATCGGCGATTTGGTCGATGCGCTGCGGATTGCCGGCGCCGATGTCGAATATCTCGGCAACGAACACTACCCACCGCTTCATATCGGCGAACGCCAAGACCGTGGCGAGCGCGTGATTCCGATTAAAGGCAATGTGTCCAGCCAGTTTCTGACCGCCCTCTTGATGGCGTTGCCGCTGACCGGGCAGGCATTTGAAATCCGTATGGTCGGCGAGTTGATTTCCAAGCCCTATATCGACATCACCTTGAAACTGATGGCGCAATTCGGCGTACAGGTTGCCAATGAAGACTACCGCGTCTTCAAAATCCCCGCCGATGCCTGCTACCACGCGCCCGACCATTTATATGTCGAAGGCGATGCCTCCAGCGCGTCCTATTTCCTCGCTGCCGGCTTGATTGCCGCCACGCCCGTCCGCGTTACCGGTATCGGCGCAAACAGCATACAGGGCGATGTCGCCTTTGCCCGTGAGCTGGAAAAAATCGGTGCGGACGTGGTTTGGGGCGAAAACTTCGTCGAAGTCTCGCGTCCGAAAGAACGTGCCGTCCAAGCCTTTGATTTGGATGCGAACCATATCCCCGACGCCGCCATGACCCTCGCCATCGTCGCCCTTGCCACCGGACAAACCTGCACGCTTCGCAACATCGGTTCATGGCGCGTCAAAGAAACCGACCGCATCGCCGCAATGGCAAACGAGTTGCGCAAACTCGGCGCGGAAGTCGTCGAAGAAGCCGAAGCGATTCACATCACCCCACCTGAAACACTGACTCCCGACGCTGTCATCGACACTTACGACGACCACCGCATGGCGATGTGTTTCTCGCTGGTTTCCCTGTTGGGCGTACCCGTCGTCATCAACGACCCGAAATGCACCCATAAAACCTTCCCAACTTATTTTGAAGTGTTCTCATCGCTGACCGACGCGGCTTAAAGCAGGAAGACATTTACCCAAACAAAAAGGTCGTCTGAAAATTTGAACTGGCCCCCAAATCTTGGACACTCATAAAAGCCTATTCAGGCGCTCTGTGCAAGCTGGGTTCTGTATGCGACAGGACTCAGCTTTTTCAATTTCAAACTGCAA
>ERZ1699260.505-NODE-505-length-14365-cov-1.913892_pt1 | contig 14365 bp, 7 predicted proteins | sample MGYA00581519_ERZ1699260 | MGnify/ENA primary metagenome ERZ1699260 (study PRJEB42319, sample SAMD00040324) | human oral metagenome | material: saliva | host: Homo sapiens | study: EMG produced TPA metagenomics assembly of PRJDB4115 data set (Metgenomic analysis of... | reverse complement strand
GCTGGGGCTACCCCCGCGGTCATTCTTCCGAGCCAACGGTGACGTGGCCGCCGGGCTCTATGCCCAAGCCCGCGCCTGGGCGCGCGACTATGCGGGCCAGTCGATTTGGGATCTGTACTGCGGCGTGGGCGGCTTTGCCCTAGCCCTAGCCCAGCCCGGTGCGCAGGTGCTGGGAGTGGAAGTTTCCGCCCCTGCCATCGACGGCGCCCGCGCGGCCGCTGCCCAGCTGGGCCTGACTAGCCCGCAGGTTCGCTTTGAAGCAGGCGACGCCTCCGTGCTGGATGCCTTGGGCCAGGTCTATGGTCACGACAAGCCTGATCTATTAGTAGTTAACCCACCCCGGCGCGGCATTGGTGAACTGGCGGCCTCAATTGAAGACAGCGGCATTCAACGAGTGCTGTATTCCTCCTGCAATCCGGCCTCACTGGCCAAAGATTTAGAGGTAATGAGTAGCTATCGGGTACGCCGGGCGCGGTTGTTCGACATGTTCCCTCACACCAATCACGCTGAAGTGCTAGTTGAATTAATTCACAACTAGGCTTTGCGTCCTGTTTGTGGCGCCGACCGGCTGAATGTAACCTGTTCCACTCATATTCATCCTGACTAATTCCCTAATATATTCGTAACCAAGAGCTACAGATAAGGAATGTTGTGTCTAAGCAAGCCGAATCCTCGAAGGATGAAAAGAACGCGCAAGCCGCTTCCGAGCAGGAAGTTCGCTCCGGTTTGGCGCTTACCGTTAAGCAGGAAAAGGTCCTGGGGTGGGTTGCTACCTTCATGGCCGTGTGCATGTACGTCGCCTACGTTCCTCAGATCGTGAGCAACCTCAACGGCCAGGCCGGTAACCCGCTGCAGCCTCTGGTAGCTGCAATCAACTGCAGCCTGTGGGTGTACTACGGCCTGTTCAAGCCTTCTCGTGACCTGCCGCTGGCAGCCGCTAACGCCCCCGGTATTTTCTTCGGTCTGGCTGCCTTCGTCACCGCGCTGTAAGACGCAGAGTTGCTAGACAGTGTCAGGCCCTGCCGTATTGCAGATAGGGCTGCTCGCATTCGTCACCAATGCGGATGCCCGGCGCCAATGCCCCGGCTTGACTGGCGCGCAGCTGTTCCAACTCGCGCACTACCCGCTCGCGTAGCGAACGCGGATCAATAGTGTTCAGGTAAATCTTGGTGGCGCCCTCAAAACCAGCCAAAGTGGAAACACGCCACTTAAGCACCACCCGCCAAGGCATTTCCTTAGCCACGCCCGGGGCGCGGTAATGCCACTCCTCGTTTAGTGGCACCTGTGTGCCCGTAGCCTGGTGTAGGGCGTGCACCAAATCGGAGACCGCATCCACCTGTTCAGGCTCCATCAGCCACGGTTCAGAGACCGGCCCGGTGGAGTAGACCTCCAGCGAGGGGTAACGGTGACCCACCCCAGCCAGGGCCACGGCGCCGTCGTTAGCGGCCACAACCAAACCGGCCCGGTAAGCCCAATCCACAAAATCGCGGTAAATATTTCCGTTAGCGTTCACGCGGGCAATCTCAGCTTGCAAGCTAGCCCCCAGCGAATCCACGCCCACCACCTGTTTGTGCAGGTGATCGAAGCTAGCCCCGGCCGGGCGCAGCCAGTTTTGGAATACGGCCACATACTTAACGTGCTTGTTTTGCAGGTACTGCGCGTGCATGGCGTTAACCGCCCACTGGGTCCACACGCGGTGCTCGGTCACGCTTAAAGTGGCGCTGCCCGCTAGGCCGGTAGTGTCGACGGCGTCATCGCGCCAGTGGCGGCGGGCCACCAACACATCATGGCTGCCCCCGAAAAAGCCGGCGCTGTGACGGCGAATGTCGCTCAGGTTCAGCTCGGCAATCTCTGTGTCACCAGCTCCGGAGGCGCGCAGCTTGGCGCTGACAATAGCGCGCAAATGCTCGTATCCGGCGGCGTCAGCCAGGTAGTTTTCAAGCCGGTCACGGCAGCGCTCAGGTAGCTTAAAACCATAGTTAGCTTGCCAGTAATTGAACGGCAAAATCTCAAAAAGGTTGGGGATACGGCGAAAGTCGGCTACGCTCTGATCTAAGTATTCAGGCAGCAAGCCAAAAAATGTGTGCCAGGTGTCGTCAGCCCCGGTGTTGGCACCCAGCCTGGCGTTGGCCCCTGCGTCGGTATCAGCGGCACCCGCGTTACCAGAGCCGGCGTCGGCGCTAGCGGCGTCGTCGTCCTTAACCGAGGCAAAACGCACGATACGGGCATATTCAGGCGGCGTCTCCAGATAACGGCCGCTACAAAAAGCACAAGTGTGAGTGTGCATGTGGGAACTGAGTGGACGCACCTCAACCTGAGGCAGGCGCAAGGGGCGGTTAGCGCGGCCGGGTACAGTCCACACTTCCGTGCCAGTGAAAGGGCTAAGCTGTTTGACAGTACCGTCACAAAGACGGCGCAGGTAGGGGTGATCGTCCATACCTCTATTGTGCCGGGTTTTAGATTGGAGGGAACATGCTAGGAGATGCCTTTGGGGCGCTGTTTTTAATCGCCACCGTAATATTTCTAGCGCCGCTCATTGCGCGGGCCATCCCGGGCGGGTTTGTGCCGGAAACTGTGCTTTTGCTGGCCGGTGGAATGGCCATGGGTGCGGCTGGCTTTACACTCACCGAGGCGGGCGAACCGATTTCCTTCCTGCGTGAACTGGGCGTGGGTTTCCTGTTCCTGCTGGCCGGTTATGAGCTGGACCTGGGGGAGCTGCGCGGCTCAGGCGGGCGCCACGCCATAGTGGGGTGGTTTGCCTCGCTGAGCTTGGCTTTCGCGGCGGTGATCGCCATGGGGGTGGGGTCAATTACTGATATGCGCGACGGCGCTATAGCCCTGGCTATTGCCATGACCTCCACCGCCCTGGGCACACTACTGCCGATTTTGCGCGAGCGTGGGCTGCTATCTACCTCAGTGGGTGCCGCCGTACTAAACCATGGGGCGATTGGTGAAGTCGGCCCGATTGTGCTGATGGCGCTGCTGCTGGGAAGTCGCGCCACCTGGGCTTCGGCGCTGGTGCTGGCCGGCTTTATGGCTATCACAGCGCTAATCATCGTGTTCAACGAGCGGGTTAAGCGGGCTGGCACGCGCCTGGTCGCGGCAATTCAGCGCGGGCAGCACACTACTGCCCAAACCACTATTCGTGCCGCCGTGTTGCTGCTGGTGGGGCTGTGTGCACTGGCTGAAGTGTTTGAGCTTGACGTGGTGCTGGGGGCGTTCGCGGCGGGAGTTATTTTGCGCCGGGTGCTGCCTGAGGGTTCGCGGCCCTTTGAGGAAAAACTTGATGGTTTGGCCTATGGTTTCTTCATCCCGATTTTCTTTGTGACTTCAGGTATGACCATTACGGTGTCGAACCTGAGTGAAAAGATTGGCCCGATTCTGGGTTTCTTGGTGCTGCTGGTGGCCGTGCGCGGAGTGCCGGTGCTGCTGGTGAGCGCCGCTGAGCGTAAACGTGACGGCTCACGGGTGTTCAACTGGCGTCAAAGCCTGCAGGTGGCCTGCTATTCCACCACCGCCTTGCCGATTATTGTGGCCGTGACTCAGGTGGCGGTTTCTGCCGGAACCATGACCCGCGACGTGGCTTCCACCCTGATTTTGGCTGGTGCCTTGTCTGTGCTGATTATGCCGACGGCGGCGCTACCCTTGTCGCGGCGCACCGATAAGCTGCCCCAAACCCAGACCATGGGTGTGGTGCAGGGGCCGGTGCGTGCCGATGGTTCCACCACTGCCAGCACGCAGGAAGAAGATGGTTACGCTGTGGGTCGTCCCAGCGACGGCGCCGAAGCGCAAGATGCCCCCGAGGTGCGTACCGCCTTGTACGTGCCCCCGCATGAGCGGGTTGACGCCGGCCGTGACGCCCTAGCCCAGGCCCAGGGTGAAACTGGCGTGGAATCTGGCGGGCGCCTGGGCGGCGTGCAGGTGCGTCTAGGGGTGCTTTCGCACCGCCTGCAATGGCAGGGCGATGAGCCAGTGCACTGGCAGCTGCGTAGGCGCATGGTCAAGCGTATAAACCGCCGTCGCCACAAGTAGGCAGGTGCAAGTACAAACACAGGCAAAATACATACAAATACAGGCAAAATCATCCCTTCCCTATAAAAAATTCATGGGGTTTTATAGGGAAGGGATGAAATGTCAGTATCTGTAGTTCAACTACTTATACTTTAGTTCAATAACTTATACTTTGGCCAATTCTAGGCATTTTTGGTCGCCGCCAGGGCCGACGCCGGGGCTGCCGCCGCCGGGGCCGATGGCGATGTCGCCGAGGCTGACGACGTCGTCCGGGCCGCTGACGATGCCACCGCCGGGCAAGCGCGGTGCAGTAAGCGGCTGGCTGTGTATCAAAGGATCAGCTCAGCCTACGCGCCAAGACGCAGGTGTTAGGTGCTCTGCCCGGCTGGTTAGCTTGACCGTAAGGGTTGACGTCGACGCCGCCGCCAGGGCCACCGCCGCCCGGACAAGCCACCGCACGACCAGGTCTAGGCGCCGTTACCGTAGTGCGGCGGGACGTCACCTAGCAGTCGCGCGTCATTGGCGTGCGCAGACGGATCCTCGCGGCGCAAATCTTCACGGCTCCAAGCTGGCCTTTCAGTATCCACCTTGCCCAGCGCCTCCTGCACAATCTGCTCAAGGTTGGCGCCCTCGGCCACCCGTTCGCGGTCCTTCGGCCCCAAATGCACTACGCGCCGACGCCGCCGCCCGGCTTGGGTGGGGTGCTCAGCTTGGGTGGGGTGCCCGGTTTGGGTGGGGGAAGCCTGAGCCAGTGGGGCCTCAGTGTGCCCGGCTGTTCTGCTCGCCGCCGCAAAAGCAGGGTGTGCCTGATCGGCCGCTACGCCTGCGCTGGCTGGCGCGCCAGGGATGGGCGCGCCAGCGTCTGCACTGTTTTGGCTGGTCATTATGGTTCTCAGCTCGCTTGGTGGTGGCTTAGTTGCAGCTGAGTTGCACTCAGATGCAACCGGGCCGGCTCAGTTGTGGAAAGTGCGGCGCAGCCGCGCCGATGCAGTTCGGTTGGCTTACGTCGCGGTGGCTTAGTTGCGGCCACGCTTGACAGCGTGGTGTAGCACCGCGTCCACAGTGGTGCCGCGTCGCTTGAGGGCTAGGGTTTCGCGTAGCTGCTCCACTTCCTCATCCTCACTGCGTTCGACGCCGTCAGAGCGAATCCAGGACACCAGATCGTCAAGCTGATCGTCGCTGTAGGCCTGCAACGGCAAGCCCTGGGCGATCGGTGGGCGCACGTCACGCTCGCGTGCGTTGCCGTCACCGTCCCCAGCTGCATTAGTGCCGACGGCGCCCGGGTCAGCTCCGTTAGCTCCGGCAGAACCCTGCCTGGCTGCGGCCGCGCTGTGGGCACTGGCCGCGCTAGCGCCCTGGCCAGCGCTGCTAACGCCAGCGGCGTTGGAAGAGAGGCCAGGCGGGGGAGGAACCGGCCGCTCACCGACAGCGCCAGTTCCGGTAGCGCCAGAGCCGGCAAGCCCACTAGCCCCAGCCCCGGTGGTGTGGCCACTGCGGCTGCCGAGCCCAGCGCCAGCCCCGGCAAGCCCACCAGCCCCGAGCCCAGAGCCGGCCCCGAGCCCAGCGCCAGCTCCGGCAAGCCCACCGGCCGCGCCAGTCCCGGTAGCGCCAGCGCCGGCCCCGAGCCCAGCGTTAGCCCCATATCCGGCTGCCGCCGAGTCGCCGTCGTCGCTAATTAGCTCCGGAACCGCCTCGCCGTCGTCGCTGACACTTTGACGCTTATCAACAATGTCGAGCACCAACTGGCAGATGCGCTCAGCCTCAGCGGAAGGATCCACAAACACGCAAGCGCTAAAGGCCCGGTACACGGTCCAGCCGCGCCGCTCCAGGCGCTCCACCCAGTAGCGCTCACGCATACGCACCGAAGGCTCATCCATATAAGCCTCGTCGTCGGTAAGTACCGCCACCAGCAGCTCGTCGGGGTAGTCGGGGTGGCCCACAGCCAGTGGGATCGCCCCGGGCCCATCCGTACCGTAACGCGGGACCACAGACAGGCCCATCTGGAAGCAGTGCAAAGCCAGATCCAGCAGCAGGCGGTCAGGGGCCTTACCGGCGTCGTCGAGAGGCAGCGGCCCCACCTGGGCGCGTTCAAGCAGCTGACGCAGCAAACGCTCCCCAGCCCCATGCAGGCGTGAGGGGTCAATGTCGGCCGCGCTCAGGCAAGAAACCACAGTGGTAGTGCCGCGCGAAGCACACAGCGCCGCCACCAGCCCGCCGGCGCCGTCGCGAGTAGACAGCTGCCCGAAAGAGTGCACCAGGGAGCCGTTGGGGGTTTTGGCGTAACCCACCGCAATAATGATGTGGTCGCGGCGCAGACGGTAAGCCTGGCTTATATCCACCACCACAAACGGCTCGGACTTGTCTGCGTTAAAGAACTCCTCCAGGGCGGGAGATCCGTTAGTTTCGGCCGCCACCGCCGCGCGGATCGCCTCAGCGTGGCGCGAGTTGAGAGCCACCACAGCCAGGGACTGCTCCGGGCGGGTTAGGGCCGCGTCAATAATGTGATCGACGACGGCGTCCACCTCGGCACGTACCGTCTCCACCTCGTTGCGGCCCGGGGCGGGAGTGCCGCGCCCATCAACCGCAGTCAGGGTCAGGGTTTGGGCCCCCGGCGGGGAGGGGATCACGTCAATCACGTCGGCGTAACCGTTAGCAGCCAGGAAACGGGCAATCTCCGGGTCCAGGTTGTGGCGGGTGGTGGACAGCTGCACGTGCTGGAGCACCGGCGCCAAAACCCCGGCCACACCGTTATCAACCGCGTGGGAGTCACCCACCACCACCAGTTGCCGCGAGCGCGCCAAAGCCGGCACTACCTGGCTTAATGGCAGCGGGTAGGAGGCGTCAATGATCACCAAATCCACCTGGGTGGTGGGTTTAAGCACGCTGGGCACCAGCGAGGGCGGCACAATCCAGATCGGCTTGATGATTTTGGCCAGCGGGTAGGTGTCCAAAACGTCGCGCAGGGAGGCGTTGTCGCTGCGGCCCAGGGCCCGGTACAGGGCGCGGGCTTGTTCCTTGTCTGCCCCCACCTCTTGGCGCACGCGCATGGCGTAGGCCTGGGCTACCGGTGCGGCCAGGGTGTGTACCTGGTTGATGTCGGCTTGGCGCAGCTGGGAGGCCAGGTTGGCGAGGGCGGTGGTGTCTAGGCCGCCCATGTCGGGGTCTTCCGCCAGGCAGTGGGCCAGGATGGAGGACCACCAGCAGTAGGTCAGCTCTTGTTCCAGGTGCTGCTTGGGCACCTGACGCTGGGCCAGGTCCGCCACCAGGTCGGTTAGGCCGTAGTGTTCTAGCTGCTGCTCAATGCTGTTGATGCGGGGAATGTCTTTGGCGCTGGCTTCTTCAGTGTCCAGCTCGCGCAGCATCGAGTGCAGTTTCATGATGGGCATTTCCATCAGGTCCATGCCCTCAGCTGGTCCTTCTAGCAGCGGGGCCAGCTCAGCGAGCATCTGCTCGGTTTGGGCGGCGACGCGCTCCATTTCGTCTAGCCCCAGCGGTAGGCGCGGCCAACCCCCTTCGCTGGAGTAGCGCTGCCACTGTTCTCGACGGCGCTGCACTAGTACCAGCTCAGAGTACAGGTCTTCGACTTGGCGGCCCGGGCGCACCAGAGAGCGGGCTTGTTTAATGAAACGACGCCGGTCAGAGCCGCTCATTTCTACGTGCTTGTCGCGGCGCCACTGCTTGGTGGCGGTGGCGATCACCATGTCTGCGGCGGAGCGTTCAAAAACTTCGGGCACAAACACGTCTAGGGATTCACGTACCCCATCAAGCATGGCTAGCTGCTCATGCCACTGGCTCAGGTTCAAGGGGCGGTGTAGCTCAGTTTGGGTGATGGCGGAGCTGATCTGTTCACGCACCAGCGGCAGTAGCTCTGTGGCCAGCTCATGCACCTTAGAGACGGTGCGTTCAGCCATAATTGCACTGTTTAGCGGCACCTGCGACCAGGGGTTAGCAGGCCGATCCTTATCCAGCATCCCCAGGTCATAGGCCTGGGTGAGGATCTTGTTGGCGTTACTTAAACCCTGCATGTCAAGGTTAGCTAGGCCCGCAGAGCTGATGCGGGCGCGGGTGCACGCATGGTTATCGCCGCTAGTGAGCTCCACCAGCTCATCTAGCGCCTCATACACCGACACGTTCCAGGGGTGACGGCGCTTGTGTAGCGCGTCCGCGTAGCGTTGCATCCGACGACGCAAAGACACCAGGTGAGCGCGGGTGGTGGCGATAGCCTCCACATCCACCTCAGGCACCTTCACGCCCATAGCCTCACGGATAGAGGCCGAAGCGTGACGCCTAAAAGCGCCGTCGACAGTTAAATCCAAAACCAAATCAGACAGGCCAGCATCGCGCAGCACCTGCGCCACAGCCCGCCCATCAGCCCCGGAGGCTGGAACATGCAGTACATGGCGGCCACTAGCGGCGGCGTCGGCCAAAATAGCGGCCAAAGTTGCGGGCACATCCACCCCGGGCGGGGCATCCAAAAGCAGCTGGGCGCCCGTGCCCACAGCCTCAATGGCATAGGCTTGGGAAGTATCTAGATCCCCAATGCCACGCTCATAGTCAGGGTCCAAATCCGCGCGGATCGCCGGCGGCAAATCAACATGCAAAGCGGCGCGGGCATGATCGTCCCCCAAAGCGGCGGCAATCAGGGGGTTAGTGCGCAGCAGTGGAATAACCGCCTCAAAGTCAGCCAGCAGGCTCTGGCCCGGGTGTACAAAAGCACCCACAACCAGGCGCTCGTGATACTCAAAGCCGGGCAGATACTCGCGCCCCAAACTGGCAATCCGGGTCAAAACCGCGCGCGGCGTGAACCCACCAGGGCTGATAGCGGCGCGAGCAATAGTTTCCACATCCACCTTGCAGCCATAAGCCTTAAGGGCCTTAACCAGCACCGGGTTAACCGCGATGGAAGAATCCAAAGTCAACGCGCTCTGGGCGGTGTCAGTGCTCAGCCGCACTGGGCGCAGCAAAATCGGGGCGTTAACCGTGCGCACCGGGCCGTTGCCCACCTGCTCACTAAACTCGGCCACACCCAACGCCAAATGCACCGCAGCCTGACCAAACTGGCGTTGCAGCTGGTGCGAGCGGGTAGCCAGGGCGTTGAAAGAACGCTGAGCCACACTCAGAGAGGCGTTTTCGCGCACCAGGTTACGCAGGCGTGTAGTGCTGCCGCCGTAAAGCTGCGCCAAGCCCGTGGGGTGACCGTCAGTTAAGTCAATAACCGCCGCATCCAGGAAGCTAACATCGTCAAGGCTAGCTACTTCCCCCAGCGCGTTAAGCTCAGCCCGCCAGGACTTAATGGCAATATCTAGGGTTTCATCCAGGCTTAAAGGGGCGACGACGTCGTCCGCGTCAGTGCCGTCCGAAAAGTCTGTGGGGTCTACCTCAAGGCCAGAATGCTTACCAGAGCCAGAAAAACCGGCAGAACCGGCAGAACCAGCTGCGGAGGCGGCGTCGGGAACTGAAGCGGGGGAGGTGGCGCTCGCGGAGTGGGAGGCGCCCGAATGCGCCGATAGGGACGCGTCAGTTTCGGTGGGCGCGCTGGTATCGCTTGAATCTGTGGCGAAGTAGCTCTCTTCCGCAGACGTGTCGGAATTGTGCCTACGATGGCGACCGAAAGAGAAGAAAGCTGGAGTCATGGCCCTAGATTAACTGGCTAAAGTTACCGCTCGGGGCAGGGCGCGCTAAAAAGTTGACTTTTGTTATGGGGCCTTAATGGGCTATAGTCGTGCGTGCCCCTCGTGTGGCGTTATCTCGTGAACTCCCCCAGGACCGGAAGGTAGCAAGGGTAAGCGGGCTCTGGCGGGTGCGCGAGGGGTTTTTGCTGCCCTTTTAGGCCTATCGCGGCGGACGGATTACGCTAGGCGGTAGCGCTACAGCGCTATTGCGTCGAGCCTGCGTGCTTGGGATTAGCAAAGCGTTTAGAGTTCAGCTGTGACCACTGCTCTGTATCGCCGCTACCGCCCCGACACTTTTCAACAGGTGATTGGTCAAGAGCACGTGACCGAGCCGCTGATGGCTGCTTTGCGTGCGAACCGCGTTAACCACGCCTACCTGTTCTCTGGGCCGCGTGGCTGCGGTAAAACCACTAGTGCTCGCATTTTGGCCCGTTGTCTCAACTGTGAGCAGGGGCCGACGGATACTCCTTGCGGGGTGTGTCCCTCCTGCGTGGATTTAGCTACCGGCGGCAGTGGCTCACTGGATGTGGTGGAGATTGACGCCGCCTCCCACAACAGCGTGGAGGACGCCCGTGAGCTGCGTGAACGTGCCTCGTTTGCACCGGCCCGGGATACTTACAAGATTTTTATTCTCGACGAAGCCCATATGGTCACTAATCAGGGATTTAACGCTTTGCTGAAGCTGGTGGAGGAGCCGCCGCCGCATGGGAAGCTCATTTTTGCCACCACCGAGCCTGAGAAGGTGATTGGCACTATTCGCTCGCGCACCCACCACTATCCTTTCCGCCTGGTGCCGCCGCCGGTGTTGGAGGACTATTTGCGCCAGCTTTGCCACAGCGAAAAGGTTGAGGTGGGCGACGGGGTGTTGCCGCTGGTGGTGCGGGCTGGTGGGGGCTCGGTGCGTGACACCTTGTCTGTGCTTGACCAGCTAATTGGTGGCTCTGACGGCAAAGTTGATTATGAGCAGACCATTGGTTTGCTGGGGTTCACTGACATTTCTTTGCTTGATCAGTGCGTGGATGCGATTGCTGCCCGCGACGGCGCCGCCTGCTTTGAGGTGGTGCAGCGCGTGGTTTCCTCTGGTCATGATCCGCGCCGGTTTGTGGAGGATTTGCTGCAGCGTCTGCGTGACCTGCTGATTTTGGCTGTGGCCGGGGATCAGGCGCAGGCGGCTTTGGGTTCGCTGCCGGTGGATCAGCTGGAGCGGATGCAGGTGCAGGCGCGCGCTTTGGGTGCTGGACAGTTGTCTCGCTGTGCGGATATGTGTGCTGCTGCTTTGGGCACCATGGTGGGGGCTACTAGCCCGCGTTTGCAGCTTGAGTTGTTGATGGCCCGCCTGCTGGTGGTGGGTTTGGCCCAGCCGACGACGGCGCCGCGCTCCCTGCCTGGTGGCGGCTCTCAGGGTGTGGTTGGGGCACAGGGTCAAGATGGCGCCGGGCGCGCCTCGGTGGGTTCGGGCCGCGCCCCGGAGGGTTCGGGCCGTGAGGCGGCGCGGGCTGCTTTGCAACGTGCAAATATGGCAATTCCAGTGCTTGCTGAGGCTCCAAGTGGGTCGGGCGTCGGGGGAGGCGTTGGCATGAATGTGCCGGTGGCGCCCAACGCCCCGGCGGCCCCTAGTGTTCCGGGCACTGTTCCGGGCACGCCCAGCGTTCCGGCTGGTCCTAGCGCTGCCAGCGCAGCTTCCAGCGCGCCTGCGGCGCGCTCTGCCGCAGCGGCTGGACCCGCAACTGCTGGATCCGCTGCGCAAACCCGCTCGGCTGCCCAGGCGGCAAATAGCGCGGCTGTCCGCCCTGCCCAGGGGCCGGGGGCTGGCTCGTCGTCGCCGTCGGAGCTGATCCGTAACCGTTGGGGCGAAGTGCTGGCCAAAGTTAAGGCCGCTAGCCGCGTGACCAACGCCCTGGTGGGGGCTAATGCGCAGCCGGGCAAGGTGTCGGGCGAGACTTTCACGCTGATTTTCGCCTCGCCGGGCCTGGTGCGCAGCTTTAACTCTGGGCGTCACCCGCAGGTGGTGGCCGGGGCGCTGTATGAAGCTTTGGGTTTGCGCCTGCAGGTTCAAGAAGTTAGCGACGGCGACGCCGCAGCGGTTGCTGAGCCCGGCTCAGCCCCCTATCCACCTAGTGCAGCTAGCGCCACTCATGTAGGCGGCCGTCAAGGTCGTGGCAATGAGACGGCAGACGGTCAGACAGAGCAGGTGCAGGGACGCGCCCAGCACCCAGGGGCTGGGGGCGCAGAGCCCCGAGAATCACGCTCTGCACAATCGCAGCCTGCGCAGCGCTCGGAATCTCAGCGCGCGGACTCGCGCCCTGCGCAGCGCTCCAAGCCGACTCGGCGTGAAGCTACTCCGGCGCGCGAGGCGGCCCCTTCAGCTTGGGACCAACCAGCTCCGGCCAGTTGGGATGAAGACTGGGAAGTAGTGCAAATCCCCAACTCGGGTAGTGCTGGGCCAGGCGGCGCTGAGGCGCCGGTAGACCAGGCCTCTAGTGACTCACATGGTGGCGCTCCCACGGACGGCCCTGCTGGCGGCGTCCCCACGGGTGGTCCCGCTGGTGGCGTCCCTACCGGGGCTCAGGCTGGTGATCCTGCTAGCATCCCCGCTGGTGGCCCCACGGATGGTCCACAAACCATGGGCGGCCCGCAAGCCGCTGGCTCCCCACAGACCGGCAGCCAGGGTGATTGGGCTGGTGGCGGCCAGTTTGATCAGGCGCAAGACAGTGTCTACTTTGGTGGCCCGGTGCAGGGTGAAGGGCAAGCTAGAGGCCAGTTTGATGCCGTGCCAGGCGGCGCAAGCCCTGGCCTAGCAACAGTAACCGCAGGCAGCGCCGCAATTGCAGCCACCAGTGCAGCTTCAGCCAGCTCCCACTTGGCGCCAGCTAGCCCAATAGCGCCAGCCACTCCTATGGCTTCAGCTGGTTCCAGTGCAGCCGCTGCGGCCCTGGCTGCCTCGCGCGCCAACCACCCCTCCAATGGTGCGGCCAGCGCAAACACCTGGGAAAGTACCTGGGAGGCCGCCCCGATTCCCACGCCAGACAACTACACGCCAGTGGCGCCAGAGCCTGAACTAGCCACTGTCCACCGCCTGCACCCCCTGCCTGCGCTACCCAATGGGGGAGCACAGTCAGCCCCGGCGCCAGAGGCAGCTCACAGCTGGCAACCCGATCCAGGCGCCTCCAGTCGTATGGCCCAAGCCATCGCCGCTGCAAGAGCCGCAGCTAACGCGGGCGTCGTCGTCGACGATGAAGAAGACATGCCCTCCATGGACGACGCGGACGCAGACGAATCCGGCGCTGTAGGCATAGAAGTAGTCAAACGCCTGCTGGGTGCGAAAGTAATTGAAGAAGTAACCGTGCGGGCAGATGATCGCTAAAGACGTATCTGAGTGTTAAAGACGTGGCGTCGCTGCAATCCATGCCTGGCGCGAGTTGCTGGCTTAGCGCAGCCCCAGCCGTCAGCCTGCAGCTCTAGCCGCCAGCCCACGTGCTCAGCCGCCAGCCTGCACGCTCAGCCACCGGCCCACACGCTCAGCCACCGGCTCGCGCAACCAACCACAGCCCCACACCCATTAGCTGCCAATAACAACCCAAGGAGACGTAAGTGCCCGCCATTTACGAAGGCGCAGTACAAGACCTGATCGACGAACTAGGCGCCTTGCCGGGGATCGGCCCCAAATCAGCCCAGCGCATCGCCTTCCACATCCTTGGCGCCGACGCCGCCGACGTAAACCGGCTGGCCCAAGCCCTAACCGCCGTAAAAGCCAAAGTACGTTTTTGTGAAACTTGCGGAAACGTTTCGGAGGAAGAGCAGTGCAATATCTGCCGCGATCCGCGCCGCGACCAGGGGCTAATCTGCGTGGTGGAAGAGCCCAAAGACGTCGTCGCCGTTGAAAGAACCCGCGAATACCGGGGCCTTTACCACGTGCTAGGCGGCGCCATTGACCCCCTCAACGGTATCGGCCCAGATGAGCTGCGGGTGCGCCAACTATTGGCCCGGCTGACCCCACAAGTGCAAGAAGTAATCATTGCCACTGACCCAAATATCGAGGGGGAGGCCACAGCAACCTACCTGGCACGTATGCTGACCAGCATGAACGTGCCCGTCTCACGTCTGGCGTCTGGTCTGCCGGTGGGCGGCGATCTGGAATATGCTGATGAAATCACGCTCGGTCGCGCTTTTGAAGGTAGGCGCCGGGTTGAGTAACGCCAAAAAGACGCTACGCGCAGGCTAAAAACAGAAAGGACCTTTATGGCCCTGGTAGTGCAAAAATACGGAGGTTCATCCGTTGCGGATTTAGCGGCAATGCGCCGCGTAGCCGCACGGGTGATTGAACGCCACAATGCAGGCGACACAGTGGTAGTAGTGGTTTCCGCCATGGGCGACACTACAGATGAACTGTTGGATATGGCCGGGGAATTAACAGACAACCCGCCCGCCCGCGAAATGGACCTGCTGCTCAGCGCCGGCGAACGTATTTCTATGAGTCTGCTGGCCCTGGCAATCAATGAGGCTGGCGTTCCCGCAACCGCTTTCACCGGCGCCCAGGCGGGCCTGCGCACCGACGGTAAATACGGTCAGGCATCCATTGTGGGTGTGGTGCCCGAACGTGTGGCGCGCGCCGTGAGGGAAGGCAGCGTGGCAATCGTGGCCGGCTTCCAGGGCCTGGACTACGACACTGACAATGTCAACAC
>ERZ1699260.485-NODE-485-length-14891-cov-4.087510_pt1 | contig 14891 bp, 10 predicted proteins | sample MGYA00581519_ERZ1699260 | MGnify/ENA primary metagenome ERZ1699260 (study PRJEB42319, sample SAMD00040324) | human oral metagenome | material: saliva | host: Homo sapiens | study: EMG produced TPA metagenomics assembly of PRJDB4115 data set (Metgenomic analysis of... | reverse complement strand
ACTTTATACATTGTAAACCCATCTCTTCTGTTACGTTCGTTACATTCCTCTGCCATTTGACGTGCAATAGGGTGGGTGATACGTTGTAATATCTCTGTGATAATGGGTTGATGACGTAATTGTCCGTATGTATAGCCTTCTCCGTTGATACCACCAGAACCCGAAGGGATGTCTGAGTCGGAGATTATGCATAACTCTTTTGTTTCCATTTATTTTTGTTTAAATATTCTGATTAAATTTTAGTTCAAACTTTGTGTAGAAGTCCCTAACATAAATGAAATCGAAGATGCTGAAGCTTGTATGGTCGTATAGATTGTGGAAATGCTGATGAAGGTGTAAGTCGTAACTCCATTCTCTGTCTAATCCTTCATTCCAACAATCATCAGCATCTTGCAATCCCATGAGTTCCATTTCAGTCTTGTCGTCTTCCTCTCCATGATATCCGTCAAAACTCATACAGCAACCATATTTGCAATAGATGTCGTTATAACTTTCATCATTGAGAATCTCCCATATCATTTCTGATTCTTCTCCTTGAAAAGGATCACTTTTCGAGTATTGTCTATCTTTTCCTAAGAATATCTTACACTCTACACCCTCAAACTGCAAGCTACTTCCGCTATCTGCCAACATTTTCTTTGTGTTGTAGTACAACTCTTTACTTTGTTGATAATTTTTGATAACTACTTCTTTAAGTATTTCGTTGAATTCCTTTAACAGCTGATAGTTTTCATCTGTTGGCTTGAATAGTTGGTTAAGGAACATTCGACGATTAAAGATGAGTGTTTCCATCTTCTCGTCACGTGCTTTTAATTGTGGGTTATTATAGTAATGAATAAGGTCTTTCCCATATTTTGGAAGAACCTTATATATTTTGTCCGCAATTTGAGTATGGGCAACGATGTTACTCCTCTTCTTTTTGTACGTATATGTCATACTCAAAAACAAGCTTATATATCTTTTTCTGAACATAATATCCTATTTTAGGGAGGATAATTATAAACATCGCAATTGTTAATAATGTTAAGTTTGTGTCTATATCTATATTGTGTGATCTTAAAGGTGAATAGTGATTATTGCAGCTGTTTATAAAGCAAAGACCAATAATTATGCAAGAAGAAATACATTGCACGATGTCACATTCTAATATATTTATTTCTTCAATTTTTGCAATGCAGTTTATACATTTGATGAGGCACATAAAAGATAATAAACCTATTATTGGTAACAGATTGATTCTATATTCGACTATGGATGGCATTAGATGGTTAGTAGTTGTTATAATTCCAATAAAATAGGCTACGAGTATTGGCCAGATATTTCTTATAAATGCTAATTGAGCCTCTAATATTTCAATGTTTCTTTCGCAATATTCTTTCCAACCCTTATAATAGGCCTTATAATATTTTCCTTCGTATTTTTTTGATTTATTAGTGTCTTGTATTTGGTGTCTTAAAATAAAACTCCTTTTTATCTCAATATAGCTTTTTCTTATAAGAGTTGATTGGTTTCTTAAAATCTTACCTAAAGACATTTCATTTGCTTTTGAATAAGTTAGACCTATGATATATGAAGGTATTATAACAATTTCCCATGGAATATTGATGGATATATTGTCCATAGGTAGACATGCTATTATTAGTAAAAAGCCAATAATTACATTGTTAATAAAATCGTAGAATGTTAATGAAGTTTTCATAAGGTATATTTGTCCCAAATCTCTAAGTTTGCAATATAAATTGCAAACTTAGAAATTTAGGATTATTTTATATTGATATTTAATTCTAATTCTTCTGCACGTTGAGAACTAACTTTATACAGTTCTCTGTATCTTTCGACAATACGTTGGGAGGATGGTGGGATTTTACCATCTATAGTTAGTTTTGAAATGGTTTCAATATATTCTTTTTCATTGTCGGTTAGTTGTGGAGAAATCAAGGAGTTTTGTAATTCTTGGGCCTTTGTCTGTGTTAGACCGAGTTTTTGGCTTACTTTGTCAAGGTAGACTTGTTCTTCTGAATCAATGATGCCATCATCATCAAGACAGAATCTAACTTCGTTAAGGAATTCATCCTCATTGTTTGTAAGAGTTGTAACACTGTTAGGCTGCGGAAGTGTATTTTTTTGAAGTAATTTTTTAGAACGGAACTTGACCGACACCCTCCATATTGTCTCGGTTTCTTCCCTCAGTTGCTTCTCTTCTTCCTCATAGCTTCTACCTTCTATATTAGCCATAAGTACTTTAAGTTTTGCTTTTATATCCTCTTTTTCAGAACTGGTAGTAAAGGATATTGATTTACTTGAAATACATTCATTGCATTCCAGGGTGTTACCTTCAATTCTACTTAGGGCAATACTTTGCCATTTAGATTGGTTTTGATACCATATTGTTTCTGAAGGAACTTTAGGCATATCAATAGGGTCGTAAACATATTTAACATCGTATTGTTCGTGTGATGTACGATCCATTAAATTAGAGGTACTTGAATCAATATTCAGACTTGCATTACCAAATCTTCCAGCATTAGCAGCCACTTCAAGTTCTTCTTTCTTATTATTTATCTCATTGACTTTTCGTCCCTTAAGACTGGTGATTGTAATTTCCTCTGCACCGAGTTGTTGTAAGATATAGCAAAATTCCTGGATTTTATCTTGAAATAGAATATCCTCTGCTTGGTTATATGGAATATATACAGAAGGATTGTAGGGGTGGCCAACGTATAGTTCATTGTTCAAAGCCATATTCTCATAGAAATTGATACAGTTAGGAACATTAGAAGAATTGAATATTGTGATTCCTGAAACTGCACAATTCTTGATTTTAGAATCTTCGACAAGCATTATATATTTACGCTCCTTATAGGGTACCTTCAATACATAGTTGTCCCAAAGGTCTGCGTTTGCTTCTTCTAACTCTGTTATTTTTTTTTGAAGTTCATATTTTTGGTCCTTTGGCGCCTTAACTAATGATTCCATATAAGCATTTCTTGAAGCAATAATTTTTTCCATGAGTTCTAAAATTTGCCCTTTGTATTTATGTAGTTTCCAACACTCTTTATTTTCTTCAAGAGCAATTTCTATTAGACATAAAACTTTTTGTAACTCCTCAATGTTCTTAGATGTTTTTCCTGTTTTGTAGTAATAAATTAATGCACGACATATATAATTTTCTATAGTTGGCTTTATTTCAATATATAAATCGATCAACTTAAGGGCATATTCATATTTGTTTTTTTCTGCTATTTCTAAAGGGTTTGGTGCAATAAAAGCAACATTTGTAAAACCTTCTGCAAAATATTTATAGCTGTTTTCCTCATCTGGTGTAGGAGGGAAAAGTCTGGAAGCTTGTATAGTACCTATTATTGAACCAAAATGATCTACGAATTTGAAATAACCTCTGTCATATTTGACAGTTTCTGTTCTCCACCATTCTATGGTTTGGCTTATTTTTAGTGAATTGTCATATATGTATATGGCATAATTAGTAAACAAAATTAGATTTTTTTTAAGAAGGTCGAGGCTCTCGATTATACACTTTTGATGGGCTGTCATAATACTATTTAGAGATAGGAATGTATTGGGGTCTCTAAAAGCTTCAATAATAACTTCTTGGGTTGAGGACAGCCATTCTATTGTTTCATTTTCCTTGATATTTTTTCCTATCTTAAAAAGTTGAAGGTATGTCTTCAAGTGTTTGCTCTAAAAGTTCTTGAAAATATATTGTATCCATGTTTTTATTTTGTTTCTATTTTAAAAATTTTGGTTTAATGGGGTTGTTTTCTTGGTTTGTACTAACGTGTTTAAAAAAGTGATGGCTCATACTTTTGCCATTAGATACTATTATAAGAGTCACACTATGGTTGGATTTAGAAATACAACTGGAGAAATAAGTTTTTTATTGTGTAGATTGCTCCTATTATTATCTTTGCGGAAGTGTAATGATTATACTATCAGAGCAAAAACACCCCATAATATAAATGCTAATGATGGTATTATAATATCTAACCAGTGCATCTCCATTTTTGTTCTTGCCAATATAATTACGAGAACCCATAGGATTGCTAAAAGAATCCAGTTGTTGTTAAAGAAATTTACATAGTCTTGCATCATTATATTTTATTTTTATGTTATGAATGTTTGTAATTTATAAACGCATCTTGTTTTTGATTATAAATTCTATGTGATCACATAGATTAATTCCTACTGATGTCAAAATCACCAGTATCAATGTTTATAGTCATCGTTTCAGAGCCATAGTTTGTAATGCACAAAACATTGCTATCTTTATCTTTCCAGCTTATTAACTCTGGCTTCCAATATCCTGCAATTAAAGTAAAGTACTTCTTTTCTTTTTTGTTAAATGCAGTTACACATCCTCTCCAATAGCTAAACACTTTGTATGTCTTATTTTCTATGACGTTATACGCATCTTTGGGTTCAAGCCCATCAGGTATAAATGTGGAATAATATGTATAGGTCAAAGTTCCTATACCTTGATCTATTACTGCTTGATTATCAACTTCCCATTTTTTGCTAAAGTTTCTTGGAGCATCTAAGTCGAAGTCTTCCTTTGTTGGTTTGTAAATGCGTTTGCTGTTCGTTGATGCATTTACTAACCATGTTGTTAAGAAAGGAGCTTCTGACTTCAATTGCTCAATGTTAGAATATTCTCCATATAGGATATCAGAAAGATTATCATCAGAATCTCCTTTGTATTCTCCACTATAAACGAGGTGAATAACCTTCCCACTTTTGATATTCAGTAATGAAAAGGTTATGTTAGAGAATCCATCACAAGCAGTACCTCCGCAATTATTTATATAGGAAAAGTATACGTATTGTTCGTTTTTGATTTCAACAATTTTAAAAACATCATATTTAGGGTCATATTCATGTATATAATCGCAAAAACCTGTTTTAGGCGTTGCTTTGTCGAGTTGCCAACTGTCCCCATATTTTCGTGCTATAGCGTAATGAAACTCAGGTAAACCTTCTGAGTTAGTTTCATTAAATACTGCGATAATTGTTGGCTGATTTTGTGACAATGCGTATTTGATAAGAACAGTTTCTGCTTGTGGAGAATGTCTTATCAATAGACTTTTCATAATATCTGTTGCCTCTTTTTGACTGAGTGGGGCAGGATCTGTACTCGCAGTTTCTACATATGAAAGAGAATCTTGTTCATCTGCAGTAGGTTTATGATTTACCTTAGAGGAGCATCCTATAATTGATACAAACATGTATGTCATTAAGGGTACTATAAAGTACTGCTTTGTAGTAAGCTTGATTTTCATTTACTTTTGTTTTTAGTTATATGTCCCTATTAAACTCGAGTGGCTGACTCGTGTCATTCTATAATATCTGTTGCAAATATAATAATTTTATTATAAATTACAAAATAACAACAAAATAAAGTAAATAAAACTCAATAAGATCTTTCTCTCTCTTATCGTGGATCCTTTATCCTTGAATGTTTACTTACTTTTTGAAAATTGCTAATCTTGTTCATCGTTTTAACAAACGAGGAAGCTATCACATTTCAGCCTATTGGCTATCACACTTGCTTTCTTCTTTATCCATTCTTTCCCAGATTCTTTTATAAACCTTATGGTTGTTGCCGAAAGGATAAAAGCCGAGAATATGCCAGCTTGGAGGGTAAGTGTGGCGGCTGTTGCAATTTGGGCAGGGCATTGGAACTGACATAACAGTTGCTCCATACTCAATATCTAATGCACGGAAAGTGTTGTTGCAGTCGTCGCATCTGAAATTCATATAACCTTTGATCATAAGTTGGATGATTTAAATTATATTTCTCTGTCTTGTTGTGAAGAAAGCAACTTCTTTGTAGGGAAAGAGTTGCACTATCACAAGTTAATAAAACATATTTGAAACGTAGGAACTATTTACTCCTTTATGAACAGAAAAACTCAATTTAACTGGTAGTTGTGAGTAAGGTAGTGCTACAGAGTAATGTAATACTAATCGTTAAGATAAATGTTGTTTTGTTCATAATTCATTAGGTTTTTGTTTCTGTTTGCAAAATAAATATTTAATTGTGAGAGGCACAAAGGAATTAATTTGTATTTTTGCGGAAGAGTAGCTTAAGTGCTGCGATTAGTAATATATGAAGAAAGGGGAACTCAAAATTGTAGGAAAGAACTTCGGAATCTTCTTTACAGATTGAGGACGAAAAGTGGTGTTAATAACAGAAAATGTTTGGCAGGACTTGTATCTGTATAGTATGTGTAGGCAGATAGAAGATGACAAAGCTAAGAATGAAAGATATGAATATAGACGATAAGACTATCAACTTAAGTACTGAGGCAGCTAAGAAGTGCGGAAAGTCTGTTAAGACTCATACTGAAGACGGGGCTATAAAGGCAAAACTGAATGCAGTGTATCGGCTCAGACTATTATATAATAGTGGTGAAGAACTATGGAAACATATAGGAAAGGCGGGCAGTGGAAACAATTCCTTTGGTCGTGTTGGAGGGAAAGATGTCTTTTTGCGTAAGGCTGTTTATCACGAGTTGGAGCGTGAATGGGAGGATGAAATGGGAATTTCTCTTGACAGATTGATAGATGCTTATGGGTTGGCGGAAAGACTGATGGAGAGGTACAAGTCCTTGCTGGGGGATGTCGAAGATAAGGATGTGAGGACAGAATGTTGTGAGCAAATTGTCAATGTCTGTGTTTTTGATGATGAGATAACAGAACGTGAGGGTACGAAGAAGCGAGAACTTCTTTTGCGATTAAAAGAAGAAGATGCTTATTGTCTTGCTGTTTTTCTATTGATGTTACTCGGTGCACTGCCCTTGTCAGTCGAGACACGACAGGGTGATGCGAAGCAGATGAAGCTACAATATGAGTCGGTTTATAACTTTTTCCTGCGAGTATGCCATCGGAATATACTTTTTGTACAGACCCCGAGGATGACACTTTTTCATAAGGTTTTAAAGGAAGCGGAAGAGAAACTGACGCGTATTCGGTTGGTAAAACTTACGGCTGACATACTTTGCAATCTGTCAATTCTTGCAAGCGCAGAGCAAGTTGCAGAGACTGGTCGGCGTTATCAGTGGGACCAGTTATATCCTAATCTCGATGGTTATTGGTTGAGTGAGCAGCATAGTGAGCAATGTTCAGACTATTGGCGAGTGGAAGAATTAGCAACAAGCTACCTATTTTGTCATTATTTTCAGAAGGAAGGTGAGGTTGGTAAACTTCATCAGCAAGAGTTCACTGTAAGCTTCTATAGTAATGGTGAGGATTATGCCTGTGTGCAGCATCCCCGTTCTGTCTTGCAGTGGTTGAACAATGAAAAGCTGTCAAAGGATGATATCACTTATCCACACTTTGTTTTTTGGGGAGGAGAAAAACCAACGAAGATAGCTTTTGAGTCGTTTATGATGGATGTGTCGTGGTTTCGTCCGATGCAATTGATACGTGCAAAAGATGATTGGGTAGCTCCAACTGAAAAGGGAATGGAGGTAGTAAATGATTTTGCAGCCTATTCCTATACTTTCTATCAAGAATTGGAAGCTATAACACCAGATTATATCTCTGTAAAAGATGAGAATGGGAAGTCATATAGAGTTTCTGTTTCTGAGCATGAAGAGTTAAGAAACTGTACGTTGAATGATGCTATTGGTATTATCACTTGGGCTGATAAACGTTATATAGCATTTGATCATTTGATGTTGTATCTTCCGATAGAGGAATAATAAATTTTATTGCTTTTTACTTCTGGAAATCAGAGTAGTGGAAGATATGTTTAGGTATTTTAGGGTTTTCCCCTCGCTGAGTAGGGAAATATCTTTGTAAGTGTGAAAATATGTAGCTAATTTTGCCAACGTTAAGAATTTGTAAGTTATGAAGAAGTCTTTAATTCTTTCCCTCTCTGCAGCTGTGGTGCTGAGTAGTTGCGATACCTATACAGGGTCAGGTGCTGTAACAGGTGGCTCGTTAGGAAGTATTCTTGGAAGCGCTATTGGTGGTATTGCTGGTGGAGCGAGAGGTTCAGATATAGGTACGATTGTTGGTATGGCTGGTGGTGCTATCATAGGTGCTTCTACAGGAGCAAAGGCTGACAGACGTGCGAAAGAGGATGTACACGACCATTATGAGAAGGTGCAACAGCGTAAGGCACGTGAAAGAAGGAATCAATCAGGATACGATAATTATAATCAGACAGACGACTATGCACAGCCTAATAGGGTAGATGGAAGCGGTTTTGATAGCACCAACTCTGGCGACGACCGTATTTACGATTTCCAAGGCAGTGATTATACAGGCAGTTACAGCGCTGCACAGCCAAATACAAAGGCACCAGCTGAGTCAAGTGTGGATAAGTTGGCAGGTAATTATCAGTATACACCGAATATTGAGATTATCAACGCTCGTTTTGTTGATGACAACCAAGATGGTGTCTTGTCGCGCAATGAGGTGGGTAAGATTATCTTTGAGGTGATGAATCGAGGAGATAAGACGATTAGTGATGTGCAGCCATCGGTGTTGGAAACAACTGGTAATGCTCATATTTATGTCAGCCCTTCTATTCACATTGAGAGTATTGCACCCGGTAAGGGTGTCCGTTACACAGCACTTGTGAAGGCTGATAAGAAATTAAAGAATGGTATGGCACGATTTGCTTTAACTGTTTTGCAGGGTCAGAAGAGTATAAGCAAAGTGACAGAATTCAATATAAGAACCAGTAAGTAAGATTGTTGATAAACAGAAAACATTAAGAGTCAGCAAATCGTCTTATGGTTCGGATTCTAAAAGAGTAAGATTAAATAGAGATTATAAAGATATTATTGTGTAAGTACTAACTACTGATAACTAAAACTTTAAATGACGGAATGGGGCTGTATCATTAAACTGGTGCAGCCTCTATTTCTTTTTAACCCAAATCGTTTATTAGAGACTAAACATATTTCTACAAACAACTTATTCCTATTAGCCTAATTAGGCTATTTGGTCTAATTGATCTAATTAGGCTAATAACTTATTATTCTGTCATAATTTTTCACATCATAATTTTGAATACATGCTCTTTTGGCTTCTAAAAGACGCCCTTTTGGCTTGCAAAAGATGCCCTTTAAGGCTCTTACTAACGCTCTTTTGAAGTTCAATTAAGCACCTTTTATTTTACTTCTTTATAACTAATTGACTTGCTGATGGTTACAAAGCTGCTTTGTATATGTGTTTTTACCGTTAGTTAAAGATGTTTTCTTTGAAATTATGTAATGATTTTTCAAATCCTTATCTACATATTTTCGAAGTCTAAAAAGAAATGATTTTCAATGGCATAGGATGATAATAGGATAGATAGTTAACAGTCTTATCCATGTTTTTGTTTGATGAGTAACTATGGTTCTTACGTTAAAGCAATACGAAAAGCGTCCACTCATTTAACAGAAGAACCTTTTTGTGGGGATATCACGGTATTAACGCCCCTCCCTATGGGGGAGGGGATGGGGGAGGAGCAGCTTGCTTATGTCTTATTCCTTTCTATTCAAAGAGTCCAGTCACGCCATCCTTCACACGTTTGAAGAAGTTGGTCCAACTGCTACTTGAATTGTTCTTTGAAGTAGTAGGTTGTGTGGTTGACTTGTTCTGCTGAGCAGTCTGCTGTCGGTTGGTTGCAGCAGGAGTGGTACGGGCTGTCGCCTGACTCTTAGTCTTTGTAACCTGCTGGTTAGTTGGAGTAGAAGTTTGTACCTGCTTGCGTGTCTCAGTAATGTTTTCTTTCTCCACCTTGCCTTGCTGTAGATTCTTTTTATTATTTAAGCGCGTGTCAACTTTGCGCTCAATCTCTTTAGGTTTATCCTCTTCAACCTTTTCCCATTCAGGGATAAACTCATAGCATACGCCAGCAGTACCATATTCAATTTCAGGTATTTCAAGTGTACCATTTGACTCAGAAGGGAATGGTATCTCAGTTTCTTTGCGTACAAGCTCAACCTTCACGTAAGCCACACCGCTGGCAAGCGTACCTAATTCGCGTGCAGCAGCGTATGATAAGTCAACGACACGTCCACGAACAAATGGGCCACGATCCGTTACGCGGACAATGACAGACTTACCATTACGAGGATTCGTAATCTTTAGACGTGTACCAAAGGGGAGTGTGCGATGTGCACAAGTAAAAGCATTACGGTCATAACGTTCGCCATTACTCATTCGGCGACCGTGTAATCCGTTACTATAATAAGAAGCTTTACCATCTGACTGTGCTTTTATAGTCAGTGTAAAGACGTTGCATAGCGCAAATAACGCTATAAGGAGAAGTTTGGTTCTATACATATTAATTTATTAGTATCGCCAGCCTTCTCTCATAGAGTTTATTCCCTCCCTGCTTTGGAGAGCAGGAGAGGGAATAGATAGACTGGTCTATTTATACGACACCCTGGGCAAGCATAGCCTTCGCTACCTTCATGAAGCCCGCAATATTGGCGCCCTTAATATAATCGATGTAACCATCAGCCTGCTTACCATACTTCACGCACTGCTCATGGATAGAGCTCATGATGTAATGGAGCTTCTGATCAACCTCTTCCGGACTCCATGAGAGGCGGAGAGAGTTCTGTGACATTTCGAGACCTGATGTAGCCACACCACCTGCGTTAACAGCCTTACCAGGAGCGAAGAGCTGCTTCGCTGCAGTGAACTTATCAGCAGCCTCTGCTGTACAACCCATATTTGAAACCTCAGCTACGCACAATGGCTTGTAAGCAAGAATCTTGTCGGCATCCTCACCATTAAGCTCGTTCTGAGTAGCACATGGCAAATAGATATCTGCCTTCTGCTCCCAAGGCTTACGACCCTTGAAGAACTGTGAACCAGGATATTTCTCTGCATATGGCTCACAAACATCATTACCACTGTTACGGAGTTCGAGCATGTACTCGATCTTCTCACCACTAATGCCTTCTGGGTCATAGATATAACCATCAGGACCACTCAATGTGATAACCTTTGCACCAAGTTCGGTAGCCTTCTTAGCAGCACCCCATGCAACGTTACCGAAACCTGAGATAGCAACAGTCTTACCCTTGATGTCAAGACCATGAGTCTCCATCATCTGGTGAACGAAGTAGAGTGCACCATAACCTGTAGCCTCTGGACGGAGGATAGAGCCACCCCATTCTCTGCCCTTACCTGTGAGCATACCCTGGAACTGGTGAGTCAGCTTACGATACTGACCGAAGAGGTAACCAATTTCACGACCACCAACACCGATATCGCCTGCAGGAACATCCTCGTCAGGACCGATGTGACGATACAACTCGTTCATGAAAGCCTGGCAGAAACGCATGATTTCAGCATCGCTCTTACCACGTGGAGAGAAGTCAGAACCACCCTTACCACCACCCATAGGCAATGTGGTGAGTGCATTCTTGAATGTCTGCTCGAAACCGAGGAACTTCAAGATACTGAGGTTTACTGATGCGTGGAAACGCAAACCACCCTTGTATGGGCCGATAGCGCCATTAAACTGTACGCGATAACCGATGTTTACCTGTACTTTTCCCTGGTCATCAACCCAAGGAACACGGAATGTGATAATACGCTCAGGCTCCACGATGCGCTCAATAATACTTGCGCGCTCAAACTCTGGGTGCTGATTGTAAACGTCCTTTACAGACATGAGTACTTCATGTACGGCCTGTAAATACTCTGACTCACCTGGATGCTTCTGCTCCAGTGCTTGCATGATTTTTTCGACTTCCATAGTAAATTGACTTTTATTTGTTTATGTTAGATAGTATCATTCAGTTCAGAATGGTACGGCAAATATATCCAAATTCTATCAAAAGTCCAAATGAAAATCAAAAATTTTTCATTTTTTTCTTTCTTTTTGGAAGCTACTTAAGTCGCAAAAAATGGTAACCAGTATGCAAAGTAATAAAAAATATATTATTTAAGTTGCGAAAAGATAGGTTGACTTGTATTTATTTTGTATTTTTGTCCAATATTAAGTTTTGGATTATGAGTGAGCAAATTCCTGCAGAATGGGGTAATTTTTACCTAAAAGACGTTAGTTTCGTCAATCTGATGATGCGACGAATCTACAATGTTTTGATTGTAGCTAATCCATACGATGCCTTCATGTTGGAGGATGATGGACGCGTGGAAGAGAAGATCTACAATGAGTATATGGAATTAGGTCTGCGTTATCCGCCAACCTTTACACAGGTGTCTACAACCGAAGAGGCCTCTAAGGTGCTCAATACCGTAGACATTGACCTTGTTATCTGTATGCCGGGTAATGCTGATAATGATGCCTTTGATGTGGCAAGAGCTGTAAAAGCAGAGTTCCCAGACATCCACTGTGTGGTACTGACTCCCTTTTCTCACGGTATTACAAAGCGTATACAGAACGAAGATCTCAGTATCTTTGATTATGTGTTCTGTTGGTTGGGGAATACCAATCTTATTCTTTCTATCATTAAGTTGATGGAGGATAAGATGAATATAGACAATGATATCCATGAGGTTGGTGTACAGATGATATTGCTGGTAGAAGACTCTATCCGTTTCTATTCCTCTATCCTACCTAATTTATATAGCTATATTCTCACGCAGAGTCAGAACTTTGCCACTGAAGCCTTGACTCGACACGATGCCTCTTTGCGCCAGCGTGGACGTCCAAAGGTAGTCTTAGCGCGTACATACGAAGAAGCATGGGATATCTATCAACGTTATAAGGACAACTGTTTGGGTGTTATCTCTGATGTAAGATTCCCTATTAATAATGTAGAAGATAAGGGTTCTTCTGCGACAGAAGGGAACATTCCTGTAGCGGAGAAAGACTCAGAAGCAGGCTTAAAACTACTTCGTGCCATAAGGAAAGAAGATGAATATCTCCCTTTGATTATTGAAAGTTCGGAGAGTGAGAACCGTGAAAAGGCTGAGGCAGAAGGCTTCCACTTTGTAGATAAGAACTCAAAGAAGATGAGTGTAGACCTCCGCCACCTACTCGAGGAACACATGGGCTTTGGCGATTTCATCTTCCGTAATCCAGAAACACGTGAGGAGGTGATGCGCATTCGAAGCTTGAAAGAGTTGCAGGATAATATCTTTACGATTCCACGTGACTCTATGCTCTATCATATCTCTCGTAATCATATGAGCCGATGGCTCTCTGCACGTGCTATCTTTCCTGTTTCTTCCTTCCTAAAAGGTATTACATGGCATAAACTACAGGATGTAGATATGCACCGACAGATTATCTTTGATGCCATTGTCGCCTATCGAAGGATGCGCAATGTTGGCGTTGTAGCCCTGTTTGATAGGCGAAAATTCGACCGATATGCCCATTTTGCCCGTATTGGAGACGGTTCGTTAGGAGGTAAGGGACGTGGTTTGGCTTTCCTTGATAATGTTATTAAACTCCGACCAGACTTCAATCGCTTCCCCAATGCAAAGGTACAGATACCGAAGACAGTCGTTCTTTGTACGGATGTCTTCGATAGCTTTATGGAACAAAACAATCTTTACCAGATTGCTTTGAGTGATGCAAGCGATGAAGAGATACTCCAAGCCTTCCTTCGTGCCCAATTGCCCGATGAATTCATAGGCGACTTCTTTACCTTCTTTGAAGCTACTCGCTCACCAATAGCCGTTCGTTCCAGTTCGTTGTTGGAAGATAGTCACTACCAACCCTTCGCAGGTATCTATTCTACCTATATGATTCCTTATCTTGAGGATAAGTATGAAATGCTCCGAATGTTGGCTTGTGCAATTAAAGCCGTCTATGCTTCGGTTTATTATCGTGACTCCAAAGCTTATATGACAGCCACAAGTAATGTCATAGATCAGGAGAAAATGGCAGTTATTTTACAGCAGGTTGTCGGTAAGGAGTATGGAGATCATTTCTATCCGAACATCTCTGGCGTTCTTCGCTCTCTCAACTATTATCCGATAGGAGAAGAGAAAGCAGAGGAAGGTATTGCCTCTTTGGCATTGGGATTAGGTAAGTATATTGTTGATGGTGGGCAGACGCTGCGTGTTTGTCCGTTCCATCCGCATCAAGTCTTACAGATGAGCGAAATGGAAATAGCCTTGCGCGAAACTCAAACTCAGTTCTATGCTCTTGATATGAAGCATATCAGTGAGGACTTTAAGGTAGATGACGGCTTTAATATCCTCAAACTGCGTGTGAAAGATGCAGAGGCTGATGGCAGTCTACAATGTATCACTTCCACTTATTCTCCCGAAGACCATGCTATTTACGATGGACTCTACGAAGGAGGAAGAAAGGTTATCTCTTTCTGTGGTGTCCTCCAACAGGACGTCTTTCCATTACCAGAGTTGTTACAAATGGCAATGACATACGGTGCTGAGGCTATGCGTCGCCCTGTGGAGATAGAGTTTGCTGTTAATCTGAATGATGACCGAACGGGTGAATTATATCTCTTGCAGATTCGTCCAATCGTTGATTCTAAACAGATGTTAGATGAAGATCTCACGACTATTCCTGATGATCAATGTCTCTTGCGGAGTCATAACTCTTTGGGACATGGCGTTTCAGACGATGTACAAGATGTTGTGTATGTAAAGACCGACAGTTCTTTTACAGCATCTAACAACCCAACTATTGCTGATGAGATAGAACGGATAAACCGTAAGTTCCTTGATACTGACAAGAATTATGTGCTCATTGGTCCTGGTCGTTGGGGCTCAAGCGACCCTTGGTTGGGTATTCCTGTGAAGTGGCCACATATCTCGGCAGCCCGTGTCATCGTTGAGGAGGGACTGGAACACTATCGTGTAGACCCAAGTCAGGGAACACATTTCTTCCAAAATCTCACCTCTTTCGGTGTAGGCTATTTCACAATTAATCCTTATAAGGAAGATGGATTCTATCAGCGCAGTGTACTTGATGC
>ERZ1699260.472-NODE-472-length-15104-cov-9.543767_pt1 | contig 15104 bp, 10 predicted proteins | sample MGYA00581519_ERZ1699260 | MGnify/ENA primary metagenome ERZ1699260 (study PRJEB42319, sample SAMD00040324) | human oral metagenome | material: saliva | host: Homo sapiens | study: EMG produced TPA metagenomics assembly of PRJDB4115 data set (Metgenomic analysis of... | reverse complement strand
TGAAAGTATATTGACTGATCAAAGTTGGAGCTGCAACAGCCATAATCATTGGGAAAGTGATGCTGCGGAATTTTTGCCAACCGTTGGCACCATCAATATAAGCAGCTTCGTAAAGATCGTTTGGAATAGATTGAAGGATCCCTAAAGTCAAGACGTAGATGTAAGGGAAGCCGAGCCAACCTTGCATCATAATCAAAGCAATTTTTGTCCAAGTAGGATCTGTTTTCCAAGGAATCAAAATGCCATCTAAGAATGGGAAGATCTTGGCAAACAATGGGATAACTTGGGCGTTGATGGCACCGACACTATCGTTAAACATATTTGAGAATGTAAGGATAGTGATGAAGGCTGGAACAGCCCAAGGAAGCAAGAAGATAACCCCAAAGATTCGTTTTCCTTTTACGAATGGTTGGTTTGCCACAATGGCTGTCAAAATACCGAGCACGATTTGAAGAGTTGATGCTGCGAGAGCCCAAATCAAGGTCCAGCCAAGAACAGATGTAAAGGCTGAGCGGAAGGTACTCAAGGTCCACATGTTAGTGAAGTTTTGGAACCCGATCCAATCCAACAAGGTTGTTGGTGCGGTATGTTTGAAGTCATAGTTGGTAAAGGCGATCATCAAAGTAACCAAAACTGGGAAGATAATCGCAAAGGTCATAGCGATATAAGAAGGGATAATCAAAAGATAAGGGAATCCATTTTCATAGATCGCATGAACCATATCTTTCAAGGTTTTTGGAACTGTAATCCCGTTGTTGATGCGTTTAGCAACTGTTCCAGCATCCTTAATATTTAAGGCGTAAAATAGGAAGTAAACAACAGTGATGATCAAGTGGAAGGCGCCACGAATCAAGATAAAGAGGGAATTATCTTGTCCACGAACGGTTCCAAGTGTGACTAACTTCGATAATTCTCCAGCTCCAATTCCAATGAAGTAAACGAGAAAGAGAGCAGTCACTGCAAGAAAAATATAGCCTTTAGCTTTTTGTTTGTTATAAATTTGCCCAAGACCCGGGATCAAAGAGAGCCACATAGCCTTTTTTGGGTTTTGTTCTGTAGTCATTCAAATCTCCTTATAATGTCCTTGCCAGAGAGCAAGAAGACAAGTTTGACAGTGATCTAGTAGAAGGTTGATAATGGAACATAAGAGGTTGGGACCTTGTCGCCAACCTCTTACTCAAACCTAAAAAACTGTCTTATTTGCTACCGAATTTTTGTTCGATGGTTTCTTTAATCAATTTCACTGCATCGTCAGCAGCAGCTTTTGCAGATTTTTTACCACTTACAGCATCGAAAAGCATAGTAGCAGCTGGATCCCAAACAGCACTCATTTCAGAGATGTTTGGCATTGGTTGAGCGTTCTTGAACTGTTCAACAACGGCAGTTGTCAATTCATCGTTTTTACCAACCGCATATTTACGAGCTTCTGTGTTGGCAGGAACTTCATTTGTCTTGTCAAACAAAGCTTTTTGTTGGTCAGTACTTGTCAAGAAGTCAATGAATTTTTGAGCGCCATCAAGGTTTTTCGCACCTGCAGGGATAACCCAAGCTTTACCACCACCAAAGGCAGAATATTGTTTTCCGTTTGGAAGAGTTGGAATAGTTGCGACACCATAGTTTACTTTAGCTTCTTTCAATGAAGCAGCTTTCCAAGGACCATCGATGATAGCAGCTGTTTTACCTTCTTGAAATTGTGTTTGGATGAAGTTAGCAGCACCTTTAGTATCTTGCAAACCTTTTGGCCATTTAGCATACCAAGTTTTCGCATATTCGATACCGTCGATAGAACCTTGGTTGTTCAATCCAATATCTTTAGGATCTGTACCATCTTTACCAAATACATAACCACCATTACCTGAAAGCAAACCGTAAGCATAGTAGAAGTTTGTCCAGTCAGCTAAGAAGGCAGTTGTTTTACCAGGTTCGCTAGCAAAGTCGTATTTGCTATCTTTTGCAAGATTGTCAAGGTCACCGAATGTTTTTGGAGCTTCGCTTACAAGATCTTTATTATAGTAGAGAACCAAAGTTTCGATGACAGCAGGTGCACCGTAAACCTTACCACCGTTTGTGACAAGAGCTTCAGTTGTTTTGTCTGTGTGGCTATCTTTGTTCAATGTCACTTCAGCCAATTGACCATCGTTACCAAGACCACCTACACGGTCGTATGGTGCCATCATAACGTCTGGAGCTTTTTTAGATTGGTTATCAAGAGAAAGGTTATCCAATCCACCAAGGGCATCACCAGTTTTGATTTTAACTTTTACGCCATTTTCTTTTTCAAAAGCTTTTGCAGCTTCTTCAATATAAGATTTGTAGCCTTTGTCTACATAGACGTTGATTTCTTTACTTGCTTCAGAAGAACCTGAAGAGCTATTGCTACAAGCAGCAAGTAAGAAGCCGGCAAAACCAACTGTACCAAGTACAGCAGCACTACGTAAAATTGTACGTTTCATGATTTATTCCTCCTAAAGAATAAAAAAAGATAATAATTAGAAACCGTTTTAGACAAACGTTTTCCTAAAACGACTTAAGTATATCACAAGGCGAAAACGTTTGCAAGTGATTTTGAGAAAATTTTTTAAAAATATTTTAATTCTAAACTTTCTTCTATAAAAACCGCTAATTCATTGACATTGCTAATAATAAATACTAAACTAGTGATAAGGGGCTTTTTTAAAAAAGATATAAAGTTTTTTAAGAAACCCCTTGCAGAAAATATGGAAAAAGTTTATAATGACATGGTACGCAAACGTTTTCGCAAAATTGCGTAAACTGAGTTGCGCCTGTTCGATTTTAACAAAGAGTAGAGCCGCTTGAGAGCTGGATACGACTCTGCAACGATACCCATACCGTGCACCGAATCGCAGGCTTCAAAGAAATAAAAAGAGGTGGTAACCCATGAAAAAACGTCAAAGTGGTGTTTTGATGCACATTTCTTCCCTTCCTGGACAATACGGGATCGGATCATTCGGTCAATCAGCATATGATTTTGTTGATTTCCTCGTTCGGACCAAGCAACGTTACTGGCAAATCTTGCCGCTTGGTACAACTAGTTATGGAGATTCTCCATACCAATCTTTCTCAGCTTTTGCTGGGAACACTCATTTTATTGATTTCGATCTTTTGATCGAGCAAGGTTTGTTGACAGAAGCAGACCTTAAAGGAGTGGACTTTGGTCAAGATCCTACTCAAGTGGATTATGCAAAGGTTTTCGAACAACGTCGTCCCTTGCTTGAAAAAGCAGTTGCGAATTTCTTAAAATCAAGTGATCAAAAAGAATTCCAAGAATTTTGTGAAGCCAATGCTTCTTGGTTGGAGCTCTTCGCAGAATACATGGCTATTAAAGAACACTTTGATTTGAAAGCTTGGACAGAGTGGCCAGATGCAGCTATTCGTGCGCGTGAACCAAAAGCTTTGGCTAAATACCGTGAAGAATTGGCTGATAAATTGACTTACCATCGTGTAACTCAATTCTTCTTCTTCCAACAATGGTTGGCCTTGAAAGCTTATGCCAACGACCACCACATTGAAATTGTGGGAGATATGCCAATCTATGTAGCGGAAGATTCAAGTGACATGTGGGCTAATCCTCATCTCTTCAAAACAGATGAAAACGGAAAAGCAACTTGCATTGCAGGATGCCCGCCAGATGAGTTCTCAGCAACTGGTCAACTTTGGGGGAACCCAATCTATGACTGGGAAGCAATGGACAAAGATGGCTACCAATGGTGGATTGAACGCTTGCGTGAAAGCTTCAAGATCTATGACATCGTTCGGATCGACCACTTCCGTGGTTTCGAATCATACTGGGAAATCCCAGCTGGTTCTGAAACTGCCGCACCTGGTAAATGGGTCAAAGGTCCTGGCTACAAACTCTTTGCAGCAGTGAAGGAAGAACTCGGTGATTTGAACATCATCGCAGAGGACCTTGGCTTTATGACGGATGAAGTCATTGAGCTTCGCGAACGTACTGGCTTCCCAGGAATGAAGATTCTTCAATTCGCCTTCAATCCTGACGATGAAAGTATCGATAGCCCTCACTTGGCACCAAACAACTCTGTGATGTACACTGGAACACATGATAACAACACAGTTCTTGGATGGTACCGCAATGAAATCGACGATCCAACTCGTGAGTATCTTGCTCGTTATACCAACCGGAAAGAGTACGAATCTGTACCGCATGCGATGCTTCGCACCGTCTTTGCTTCCGTCAGCTTCATGGCGATTGCTACGATGCAAGACTTGCTTGAGTTAGATGGCTCAGCTCGGATGAACTTCCCATCTACTCTCGGTGGTAACTGGTCATGGCGAATGACAGCGGATCAATTGACTCCAGCTGTCGAGCAAGAATTGCTTGATTTCACTACGATCTATCGTCGTGAAAACAAAGACTTGAAAAAAGAAGTTAAGAAAGCAAAAAAATAATCTTTCCCCCCTATTAAAATTGTTGAAACAAAGGAGACTCCCAACATGGAATCATTACAAAAATATGTGATTGATCATCATCAAAAAACAATTGCTGAATGTTCAAATGAAGAATTGTACATTGCCTTGCTAAATTACACGAAGCAAGCAAGCGCTCAAAAGAAATTAAATACTGGTAAGAAAAAAGTTTACTACATCTCAGCTGAGTTCTTGATCGGTAAACTCTTGTCTAACAACTTGATCAACTTGGGTCTTTACGACGATGTTAAAAAAGAATTGTCAGATGCTGGTAAAGACTTGATCGAAGTCGAAGAAGTGGAATTGGAACCATCACTTGGTAACGGTGGTTTGGGACGTTTGGCAGCCTGCTTTATCGACTCTATCTCAAGCCTTGGTTTGACAGGGGATGGGGTTGGTTTGAACTACCACTTTGGTTTGTTCCAACAAGTCCTTAAAAACAACCAACAAGAAACGATTCCAAACGCATGGTTGACTGACCAAAGCTGGCTCGTTCGTTCAAGCCGTAGCTACCAAGTGCCATTTGCACACTTCACATTGACTTCTACCCTTTATGATATCGATGTCCCTGGTTACAAGATTGATACCAAGAACCGTTTGCGTTTGTTCGACTTGGATTCAGTTGATTCATCTATTATTGAAGATGGTATTAACTTTGACAAGACAGATATCGCTCGCAACTTGACCCTCTTCTTGTACCCAGATGATAGTAACCGTCAAGGGGAATTGCTCCGTATCTTCCAACAATACTTCATGGTATCAAACGGTGCACAATTGATCATCGACGAAGCCATCGAAAAAGGAAGCAACTTGCATGACCTTGCTGACTATGCTGTTGTCCAAATCAACGATACTCACCCATCAATGGTCATCCCTGAATTGATCCGTCTTTTGACAGAACGTGGTATTGGAATGGATGAAGCCATCTCTATCGTTCGTAGCATGACGGCTTACACTAACCACACAATCCTTGCAGAAGCCCTTGAAAAATGGCCACTTGAATTTTTGCAAGAAGTGGTTCCTCACTTGGTTCCAATCATTGAAGAATTGGACCGCCGTGTTCGCGCTGAATACAAAGATCCAGCTGTTCAAATCATCGATGAGAATGATCGCGTACACATGGCGCACATGGATATCAACTATGGATTTAGCGTAAACGGGGTAGCAGCACTTCACACAGAAATCTTGAAGAATTCTGAGTTGAAAGCCTTCTACGACATTTACCCTGAAAAATTCAACAACAAAACAAACGGTATCACATTCCGTCGTTGGCTCATGCATGCCAACCCAACCTTGTCACACTACTTGGATGATATCCTCGGACGTGACTGGCACCATGACGCATCTAAATTGGAAGACCTTCTTTCTTATGAAGATAAAGATGCAGTCAAAGCAAAATTGGAAAACATCAAGTCTCACAACAAACGGAAATTGGCTCGTTTCTTGAAAGACCATCAAGGTGTGGAAATCAATCCTAACTCTATCTTTGATACCCAAATCAAACGTCTCCACGAATACAAACGTCAACAAATGAACGCTTTGTATGTGATCCACAAATACTTGGACATCAAAGCTGGAAATATCCCTGCTCGCCCAATCACTGTTCTCTTTGGTGGTAAAGCAGCTCCTGCCTACACCATTGCACAAGATATTATCCACTTGATCCTTTGCTTGTCTGAAGTGATTGCAAACGATCCAGCAGTAGCTCCACACTTGCAAGTCGTTATGGTAGAAAACTACAACGTGACTGCTGCAAGCTACTTGATTCCAGCTAGCGATATTTCTGAGCAAATCTCCCTTGCTTCTAAGGAAGCTTCAGGTACTGGTAACATGAAATTCATGTTGAATGGTGCGTTAACACTTGGTACTATGGATGGAGCAAACGTGGAAATCGCTGAATTGGTTGGACGTGACAACATCTACATCTTCGGTGAAGATTCAGAAACTGTAATCGATCTATATGAGAAATCAGCATACAAATCAGCGGACTTCTATGAACGTGAAGCTATCAAACCATTGGTAGACTTCATTATCAGCGATGCCGTTCTTGCAGTTGGTAACAAGGAACGCTTGACTCGTCTTCACAAGGAATTGATCAACAAAGACTGGTTCATGACTCTTCTTGACTTGGAAGACTACATTGTAACCAAAGAACGCATGTTGGCTGATTACGAAGACCGTGATGCATGGTTGGATCAAGTTATCGTAAACATTGCTAAAGCAGGATTCTTCTCATCTGACCGTACGATCGCTCAGTACAATGAAGATATCTGGCACTTAAACTAATCATTAGTTGTTAGACCAAGGTCCATAAGACCTTGGTCTTTTTCATTACTTCTCATTTGGGAGAAGAAATGGAGCTAGTTTAGGGAATGGACACTCTGCAAAAAGTGTTGTTTTTTTGAATTTTGCAACCCCTAAAGGGAAAAAATTACATAATTTTTATTTCAGTCTTCAAATCTAATTTATTGGTATAAAAAAATACTTCCCTTTAAAAAGCCTTTCGGTGAAATTTATAAAAAGAGAAAGTGTCTTAAAAACCCTTGAAAATAAAGGATTTTTTCACAGGCTTTTGCATATATTTTCAACTAAAGATGGGGAAGGCAAGGAAAGTTTGGGGATTCAAGTTGTTATATATTTAAAGTAAAATAAAAAATTAAATTGACAAATATATAAAAATGGTTGATTGTGATACAATGAAGTTAACTGGAAGTAGCATATTTTTGCCTCTACAGTGAGATTTTTTTAAACAAAAAAGGAGAGTTTTGAAAATGAAAAGCTATCGTGAACATGTTTCGAAGCAGGAAAAATTTTCAATTCGTAAGTTATCAGTCGGTGTTGTTTCATTGGCTATCGCTGGATTAGCTACTGTTAATACCTACGGAGCAGAAGTGAAAGCAGATGAGGCAACAGCGCCTGCAACTGAAGCGACTACTACGGATACAGCAACAAGCGATGCAGCTGTTGCAACAAGTTCTAAGTTGACATCTACAACTGTGACAGAAGGAAATAAAACAGTTACGACGACTTATGTAGAATCACCAGAACTTGAAAAAGCAAAAGCTGATGCGGCTACAGAAGGTGTGACCGTTACAGAAGAAGCTGAAAAAGTCCAACCATCTATCGCAGCAGCAGAAGCAGATAATAAAGCTCAAACAGCTGAAATCAACACAGTAGTTGATAACTACAAAAAGGCAAAAGCGGAGTATGAAGCAAAATCTCAAGAAATCACATTGATTGAAAAGAGAAATGCAGAAGCAGAAGCGGCTTACAAGAAACAAGTAGAAGACTACAAAACCCAACAAGCAGCTTATGATAAAGCTTTAGAAGAGTACAATGCTAAAAAGGCAGCCTACGATGCTAAAGTAGCAGAAAAAGCAGCAGCAGATAAGGCCAATGCAGAAGCAAAAGCTAAGTATGAAGCAGAAATGGCTGTTTACAATACAGCGAAAGCGCAATACGATAAAGATTTACAAGAATACCAAACTAAGAAAGCGCAATACGATAAAGATAAAGCAGCTTATGATCAATTGGTAGCGAAGAAGGCAGAAGAAGATGCTGCTAAGGCTCAATACGAAGCTGATCTTGCAAAATACAATGTAGAAAAAGTACAGTACGAAAATGATTATATTGCTTATCAAAAGAAATTAGCTGAATACGAAGTTGCCAAAAAACAATATACGGACGCGAAACAAGCATACGACAAATATATGACAGACAATGCGTATGCTGACCTTAAAAATGTTTCAACTGTTCAAGATTTGACCTTCCAACGTGAAGGTGGTGCAACTCACACCATTGACGGCATCAGCACTTATCTTACTCGTGATGCTCAAGCTCGTTTAAATACAAGCAATGTCCATCAATATGATTCTAATAAATTGGAAGCTTCAGATATTGTAGCAACTAGTCCTTGGGCCAATAATGAAACTGAGTACATTCAAGTGAAAGAAGGCGATAAATTTGTCGTTACTTATGATAACTTGAATCAGTCCAGCATGCGTGAAAATACGGATATGCATCCAATCAAACGTGTGATTTACCGTTATGAGATTTTAAGTCTTCCATCAAATGATGGCAAAGGGATTGCAGCAGTCAACGCAGATCCAACGGTAACCATGACAGTGGGTGCTTCAACAGACCAAGACAAACCTGTTAAGGTTGCTGTCGATGTTGAATTCTATGATGGTGATGGCAATAAATTTGATTTGACTCAACGCAATGCCATTGTCGCTTTGAACTCGCTCAACCACTGGACAGGTGCTTCCTATGTCGATAGTGGAGACAAACCTCGTGCCCTTACAGTAGAAGCCAAAGATAAAAATGGCAACACTGTTCGTGGAACTTGGGATCCATATGCAGATGGTTCATCCATGAGCATTGAAAACAATGAAGTGAAGGTTAAAACAGGAAAAGCAGACTTTGGTACTGCAACTGTTTCCATTTCAGCAGACAACCCTCTCAAAATTGTGACTCAGAAATATGGTTATGTTAAAGATGACACAGGTAAATGGGTTCCTGGTACGACACCTGAGAAGGAAGAAGTAACAGATGCCTTAACTGTAAATGCTTCGGGTTCAGGAAGTGTTCATTCTATTGGTACAGAAGAATTTACCTTTGAAGGTAAGGATGATGTTATCGGATCATACAAAGTAGATGCAACTACAGGTCAAATTACGTTCACACCTAAGAAGAAATTTGAAAACGTGGAACACCAAGAGTCTGTAAATGTTGGAAATAATAAATTTATTCCAATTCCAAACTCAAGTGTTTCTTATGATGCTGCTACTAAAGAAGTGACTTCCTTTAAAGATAACCAATATATTGAACATGGATCTGTCTTTAACGGTGAATCTTCAACAACTCTTGAAGGTTGGGATAATCCATCTTCTCCATACCTCTATTATGGTGGAGCAGGCTTGAAGATGTCAGATGGACACTTAGTCTTTACGGCTAATGGTGCCAATGCGGCTGGTCAACCAACGGTTTATTGGTTTGCCATCAACTCAAATGTAGGTCTTCCTAAAGAGCCAGGAGAAGAACCGAAAGAGCCAACAAAACCAACAGAACCAAAGGCTCCAACGCCACCAACGATTACAGTGGAAAATCTACCTGCAGAGCCAACGAAACCAGAAGAACCTAAATCACCAACTCCGCCAACAGCACCTAACTACACTGTGATTACGGTCGATGTGGAGGAACCAAAAGCGCCAACTCCACCAAAAGCGCCAACCCCACCGACTCCTGAAGTCGTTCCAAATACGAATCCGGTGAAACCGGAAGCTGAAGTGAAATGGCATAAGAATAAAGTGGTAACGGAAACAGATATTCCAACCCCACCAACACCAGTTCCTCCAACTCCACCAACTCCATACAACCCACCAACACCAATTGTTCCACCTACACCAATCGTTCCACCAACTCCAGAGGTTCCAACCGAACCAACTCCTGAAGTTCCGGAACAACCTGTACAGGCTGCGCAACCACAAACACCTGCGCTTCCAAATACAGGTACAGAAAGCTCAACTGCAGCTGTTCTTGCAGGTGCGATGGCTGGATTGCTTGGATTGGGTCTTGCACGCAAGAAAAAAGAAGATTAATTCTTGTTTCTTTCGTTCATTCATCTAAATAAAGAAAGTCAGAAGGCAAGTCCTTCTGGCTTTTTTGATGGAGTGATGACCAAATAGTTGAGAAATAGAACAGAATAGTTTTTGGATAAGGAGAGGAAATGGCTTTTATAGACCAAATCGTGTCGAAATGAAGCAGAATAGAAATGGATGACACAAGAAGAAGAGAATGAGGTATACTGGTGGTGTTCGAATGAAAGTTTATAGGACTCCGTTATATCTCTAATCATTCCAATGATACAGTTGCGATGGCTTTTCATCTTTTGCACACATTACTTTTCCAAATGAATTTCATTTGAACGTATCAGTGATCAGGCAAGTGCTTCCACGGTTTTGAGGCGCTTGCCTTTCTATCTGTATCGCGATATAATAGGGTGTAAGAAATGAAAAGGAGTTTGTATGAAAAAGAAACCTATCTATCTTTACATCCTGTTATTTTTCTCTACGGTTGGAACCCTGACTTCAGCTGTCTCAACCTTTGGAGCTTCAAAGAGTTTTGAGCTGACAGATGATTTTGCGAAACAACTTGGTTTAACAACGGCTCAAGACAAGGCGGACTATGTGACATATTATGAGAAATCAGCCCAACTCAATCAGTCTCCACTAACCTTTTTATTTGTTTCCCTGATTCTGATTGCCTTACTGGCAACTTTCTATTTCCTCTTTATGAAGCAGGATCTGTTAACAGCCCATTATACTTACATGGGGCAGATTTTATTAAGTCAAGCCTTCTCTTGCTATAATTATTTTGCAGGGCGTCCGCTATTGGCTAGTTTTTCAAACCCGTCCCTTCGTCAACGATATCTAGCATCTTCGTCCATTGCTTTGTTGCTCTTGACTGCTTTATCTCTTCTCTTCCTTGGAATTGTTTTGTATAAAACCTTGCGTTTGAGAAAAGCTCAAGCTACGGCATAATAGATAAGTTTGAATGGAGCTCTCTTAGAGGATAAGAGAGCTTCTTGATTGGAGAAAAAAGATGAAAGTATCCTTTGTTTATATTAGTCTGAGTGGGAATACAGAGAGTTTTGTCCGCCGCTTAAGTGACTATTTGCTGGAAGTCCATCCCGGACTTGAAATCGAGAAAGTTCATGTGAAAGACCTGGTCAAAGAGGGCCAGCCCTTCTTTGAAATGACCAATCCTTTTATCACTTTTTTGCCTACCTATTTGGAGGGTGGAAATGGTGTTGACAATGGCGATGTGGAAATTTTGACGACAGATGTCGCGGATTTTATTGCTTATGGAGACAATGCCAGCAAGTGCTTAGGAGTGGTTGGATCAGGCAATCGGAATTTTAACAATCAATATTGTTTAACCGCTAAGCAATACAGCCAACGCTTTGGTTTCCCTATGTTAGCCGATTTTGAAATGCGGGGGATGTTGGGAGATATTAAAAAAGTAGCCGCCATTGTAGAAGATTTGTATCATCTTTAAAATAAAGAGAGTGGGACAGAAATCGGTAATTCGTTAGAATTCGATTTCGTCGTCCCACCTCCGCACAGTTGAGTAGGGCTGTAAAAGCTGATGAAATCAGCGTAGTAGAGCCCACTCAACCACTGCGTCTTGCTCGACAATCCAAAAATAATTGAGAGGCTAGGACTTTTGTCCCAGCCTCTTATTTGTTGCGACTGAATAGAAGAGGAGTCACATTTTATATGACTCCTCTTCTATGGCTTATTTTAATTTTTCAGTGATTTCTTTAGCAAGTAGGAGCCCCAATCGATAGTCTTTATTGATGGCATGGATGACATCGTTGATATTGTCGGTCTCTTGGATTTTTTCCTTGATGCTATCTTTGAAAGCTTGATCTTTCAAAAGTTGCTCTTGTAAGAGCCGTTGTAGTTTTTCTCTTTCGTACTTGTTAAATAAAAAGAGAACCACTAAACTGATGAGGATTAAGATGTAAACGGTTTGATTCATAGATTTCTCCTGTATATAAAGGATCTGAAAATGTAGAGAATGAAGGGCATTGGACATGAGAAAAGGAGTGAGAAAGAACTAAATTAAATCGCATTTAGTTTCTCCTCTCACTCCCATAAGAGATGTTCTACTTATCCATCATAGATAAGAAATTACATTTTCTCAGGTGCATCGACACCAAGTAAGCGAAGGGCTTCTTTTAAGACTACTGCTGTTGAGTAGCTAAGAGCAAGACGGCTTTCGCGTTCTGGGCTTTCATCCAAGATACGAGTGTGTGCATAGTATTTGTTGAAGGCTTGAGCCAAGTTGATAGCATATTTTGCGATCAAGGATGGATCATAGTTTTCAGCGGCACGTTTGACAACACGAGAGAAGTCTTGGAGAAGCTTGATGATTTCCCAGCTTTCAGGATCGCTCAAGCTGTATGTCGCATCTGTAGATGGTGTGAAGTTGGCTTTGCGAAGGATGGATTGGATACGAGCGTAAGCGTATTGAACGTAAGGTCCAGTTTCTCCTTCGAAGGATACCATGGCTTCGAGGTCGAAGTCATACCCATTGCGGCGGTCTGTCTTCAAGTCGTAGAATTTAACCGCACCAACACCGACTGCATGTGCCACTTCTTCCTTGTTTTCAAGTTCAGGATTCTTTTCTTCGATCTGAGCTTTGGCACGAGAGATGGCTTCTTGAAGAGTTGGTTCGAGAAGGATGATATTTCCTTTACGAGTTGACAATTTTTGGCGGTTTTTTGTCACCAAACCAAAGTCAACGTGAACCATATCGTCGCTCCAGTCAAATCCCATTTTCTTCAGAACAGCTTTCAACTGACGGAAGTGGTTGGATTGTTCTTGACCTACAGCATAGATGTTTTTCACAAAGTTGTAAGTCCGTGCACGGTAGATAGCGGTTGCGATATCACGCGTGATGTAAAGAGTGGCACCGTCTGATTTCTTAATCATAGCTGGTGGAAGGTTGACATCATCCAACTCAACGATGCTAGCACCCTTAGACTCTTTCAACAAGCCTTTGTCCTCAAGGATTTGGACCCCTTCGTCCATCTTGTCGTTGTAGAAAGCTTCTCCGTTCAAGCTATCAAACTCAACACCGAGGAGTTTGTAGATACGGTTGAATTCCACCAAGCTTTCGTCACGGAACCATTGCCACAATTCAGTGGCTTCTGGATCCCCATCTTCCAATTTTTTGAACCATTTACGTCCTTCTTCATCAAGCTCAGGATCGTTTTCGATTTCAGCGTTGATTCGAACGTAAAGTTTTAGCAATTCATCGATTGGGTTGGCTTCGACAGCTTCCTTGCTACCCCATTTTTTGTAGGCTACCATCAAGAGACCGAACTGTTTACCCCAGTCTCCCAAGTGGTTGATTTTAATGGTGTTGTAGCCCATTTTGCGGAAGATGTTTGAAAGAGCATCCCCGATAACGGTTGAGCGCAAGTGACCAACTGAGAATGGTTTTGCAATATTTGGACTTGAAAGGTCGATGGTAATGTTTTGGCCATGACCTTCGTCTTGTTGACCGTAGTCTGCCCCTGCTTCGATGACGGATTTGATCACCTGATCAGAGATCTTAGATTTGTCTAAGAAGAAGTTCACGTAAGGTCCAGTTGCAACGACTTTTTCGAAGGCGCTTTGGTCGATCTTTTCAGCAATATCTGCAGCGATTGCTTGAGGAGCCTTGCGTTCCACTTTTGCAAGTGAGAAGGCTGGAAAAGCAATGTCACCAAGATCAGATGATTTTGGTTGTTCAAGCAAATTTAAAATAGCATCTTGGTCAAGAGAGTCAATCACTTTGGCCAATTCACTAGCAATGAGTTCTTTATTGTTCATATTAGCTCCTTAGTCCTTTTAACTATTATTTTAACACAATTCTGAGCGAATTTTCAATTTTTTTGGTATAATTTAAAGTATATTTATTCAAAAGTGGAGGTCCAATGAAAAAGACAGAACGTCACCTTTTGATTCAACAAATGATTCGAAATGAAAAATTGTCGACTCAAAAAGAGATTCAGGATCGATTAGAAGCAAAAGGAATTGCTGTAACGCAAACAACTCTGTCACGAGATTTGCGCGATCTGGGTCTAGTCAAGGTGAAACGAAAAGACCAGTTGTATTATATTTTGCCAAATGAGCCTGAGGTGGCAGAGATTTATATTATGTTGTCCAGCCATGCCAAGTCTGTCTCACGAGCAGAATTCACCTTGGTCTTGCGGACAGAGCTAGGAGAAGCAGCTCTCTTGGCCAATGGTGTAGATGAAATGTCAGATGAGCGTATTTTGGGAACAGTAGCAGGGGCCAATACCCTCTTGATTGTCTGCCGTGACCAAGAGGCGGCTATTGAAATTCAAAATGAAATTTTAGGGATGATGCAGTAGTCAAGCCCCGTTGGAGAGAAAGAGAGATGTCAAAAGGAGGAAGATAGTGAGCTATCTACTCCTGTTTTCATCTATGGAGCTTGTGTCAGAAAATGATGCAAGAGTAAGGAATAAAGAAGTATGACAGTAGAAAAAATATCCCCTGGAATGCAGCAGTATCTAGATATCAAAAAAGACTATCCGGATGCCTTTTTGCTGTTTCGAATGGGAGATTTTTACGAATTATTTTATGAAGATGCAGTGAATGCAGCTCAAATTTTAGAGATTTCCTTAACCTCACGGAATAAAAATGCAGAGAATCCGATCCCTATGGCGGGTGTTCCCTACCACTCGGCCCAGCAGTATATTGATGTTCTCATTGAACAGGGCTATAAGGTCGCGATTGCAGAACAAATGGAAGACCCCAAAGAAGCCAAGGGGGTCGTTAAGCGTGAAGTCGTACAGGTGATTACGCCGGGTACAGTGGTGGATTCGACCAAGCCGGATAGTGAGAATAACTTTCTAGTTGCTTTGGATCGTTCAGGAAATGATTTTGGGCTAGCCTATATGGATCTGGTGACAGGGGAGTTTCAGGTGACGACCCTCAATGACTTTAGCATGGTTTGTGGAGAAATCCGCAATTTACGTGCGCGTGAGGTGGTCCTGGGTTATGAGTTGCCAGAACAGGAAGAACGTGTTTTTGTGAGCCAGATGAATCTCTTGTTGTCACATGTAGAGACAGCACTGG
>ERZ1699260.462-NODE-462-length-15309-cov-7.814912_pt1 | contig 15309 bp, 5 predicted proteins | sample MGYA00581519_ERZ1699260 | MGnify/ENA primary metagenome ERZ1699260 (study PRJEB42319, sample SAMD00040324) | human oral metagenome | material: saliva | host: Homo sapiens | study: EMG produced TPA metagenomics assembly of PRJDB4115 data set (Metgenomic analysis of... | reverse complement strand
ACACTGTAACCATCAAAGACGGTAACGGTAATACCACTACTACCATCCTTAAAGACGGTGCTACTGGTGCAACTGGTGCCAAAGGTGATACCGGTGCAGACGGTAAGAATGCTGAAGCCGAAGTTAAAGACAACGGTAATGGCACTCACACTGTAACCATCAAAGACGGTAACGGTAATACCACTACTACCATCCTTAAAGATGGTGCTACTGGTGCAACCGGCGCAACTGGTGCCGACGGTAAGAATGCTGAAGCCGACGTTAAAGACAACGGTGATGGCACTCATACTGTAACCATCAAAGACGGTAACGGTAACACCACTACTACCATCGTTAAAGACGGTAAGAACGCTAAAGCCGACGTTAAAGACAACGGCAACGGCACTCATACTGTAACCATCACCGATGGCAACGGTAATACCACTACCACTATCGTTAAAGACGGTAAGAACGCTAAAGCCGACGTTAAAGACAACGGCAACGGCACTCATACTGTAACCATCACTGATGGCGAAGGTAATACCACTACTACCATCGTTAAAGACGGTGCAACTGGTGCTAAAGGTGATACCGGTGCCAAAGGTGACCAAGGCGATAAAGGCGTCAAAGGCGACAAAGGCGATAAAGGTGACCAAGGTATTAAAGGTGACCAAGGCGATAAAGGCGTCCAAGGCGATAAAGGTGACAAAGGTGATACTGGTGCTACTGGCGCTAAAGGTGAAGATGGTAAGAACGCCAAAGCCGATGTTAAGAACAACGGCAACGGTACTCATACTGTAACCATTACTGATGGTGACGGTAAAACTACTTCTACCATCATTACAGACGGTAAGAATGCCAAAGCCGAAGTTAAAAAGAACGACAATGGTACTCATACTGTAACCATCATTGATGGCGATGGTAAGACTACAACAACCATCATTGAAAATGGTGCCAAAGGTGACAAAGGTGATCCTGGTAAGAATGCCAAAGCTGATGTCAAAGACAACAAAGATGGTACTCATACTGTAACCATCATTGATGGCGATGGTAAGACTACAACAACCATCATTAATGACGGTAAAAATGCTGATGGCAAATTCGGTCTGCGTGATGAGGACGGCAAAGAAATCCGTGAAGAACTGAATAACACTATTCAGATCAAAGGTGATGCCGGTACTAAGTTCACTAACAAAGTGACAGGTAAAGAGAGTGAAGTTCAAAATATCTTCGTTAAGAAAGACGGCGATGCGCTGAAAGTCAGCTTGAACCCTGATCTGACCGTTAACAGTGTTACTACTAATGAACTGAAAGCAGGTCCTGTAACCATCAACCAAGGTGGTATCGATGCCGGCAACACTACTATTAAAAATGTTGCTCCAGGTAAGAACGGTACCGATGCGGTTAACGTTGACCAGCTGAACCAAAAATTCGGCGATGTGAACAGCAATGTGAACAAGGTTGACAACAACGCCCGCGCAGGTGTGGCTCAAGCCTTGGCTACTGCCGGTCTGCCACAAGCTTACTTGCCAGGTAAGAGCATGTTGGCTATTGGTGGCGGTCACTACCGCGGTGAAACCGGTTACGCTGTCGGCTTCTCTAGCATCTCCGATGGTGGTAACTGGATCATCAAAGGTACTGCTTCCGGCAACTCACGTGGTCACTTCGGTGCTACCGCAGCAGTTGGTTACCAATGGTAATCTGACTTTCAGACGGCCTGAAAAGGCCGTCTGAAAAGACGAAGCAAAGTAAATGCGGCCTATTTAGGCCGCATTTTTTTATGCTTAGATTATGTTTTGAATTTATTTGATGAATTAATCAGGACAGTAGCCAAAGAGAAATGAATATATCTTTAGCAGTCTGTTGTAATTCAAAAGGCCGTCTGAAACATCATTGGATGCTTCAGACGGCCTTTCTTTTATTCGCACTATATGCCATTAATCCCAAATATTTGCGCGTTCGACTTCTTTCCATGCGTCTAGAATTAGGCTGCCGTCGTTGTCTTTCAGCAAAGTAGCATCTGAGAGCATACGGCGCCAAGTGCGGGCATTTTTTAGGCCATGCATTAAGCCTAGGGCATGGCGGACGATGTGGCGTAGGATAGTGCCGCGTCCTGAGGCGATTTGTTCGCGGCTGTATGCGTATAGCCAAGCTGCTAAATCTGCGTATTGGATTGGTGCGTGTGTGTCGTTGTAAAACAGTGCATCCCAATCGCGCATCAGCATTGGATTGTGATAAGCCTCGCGCCCGATCATGACGCCGTCGACAAATTTCAGATGTTCGGCGATTTCTTCGTTGGTTGTGATGCCGCCGTTAATCAAAATTTCCAAGTCGGGAAACTCTTGTTTCAAGCGGTAGACGTATTCATATTTGAGTGGCGGGACTTCACGGTTTTCTTTTGGGGATAAACCGTCCAGCCAAGCATTGCGTGCATGGACGATAAATGTACGGCAGGCTGTTTTTTCGCGAAGCGTTCCTACAAAATCTGCCACGACTTGATATTCTGTTTGCCTGTCTACGCCAATGCGGTGTTTGACCGTCACCGGAATTTCAACTGCATCCTGCATCGCATTCAAACAATCTGCCACCAAATCTACATCATTCATCAGGCAGGCGCCGAAAGCGCCTTTTTGAACGCGCGGGCTGGGGCAGCCGCAATTTAGGTTGACTTCATTATAACCATACGCCTCAGCTGCTTTAGCGGCGATTGCCAAGTCATGCGGATCTGAACCGCCAAGCTGTAAAGCTACCGGCTGCTCGCCTTCGTTGAAACTCAAAAAGCGGTCTTTATCTCCATAAACCACCGCGCCTGAATTGACCATTTCGCTATAAAGCCAGGCATTGCGCGTAATTTGTCGCGCCATAAAGCGATAGTGTCTGTCTGTCCAATCGAGCATGGGTGCAACAGACAAGCGGCGGGAAGGTAGGGAAGAAGCAGACATTGAGATGGCTTTCAAACAAAATAACGCATTATATAGTGTATCAAATTGACTTTCGATATTAGCAGTAAATCAAAATGATATCTAAGGTGTTGTAGCTGAGGCTAAATCCATTCATAGTGGTGGAAATCCAATATTCAGACGGCCAAATAAGTTTTAAAATGTCAAACAACAAACCATTAGAATGATAAGGAAAAAAACATGGCACAATTTTTCGCCATCCATCCCGATAATCCCCAAGACCGCCTCATCAAACAAGCCGCCGACATTGTCCGCAGTGGCGGCGTTATCGTTTACCCTACGGACTCCTGCTACGCGCTGGGTTGCAAACTCGGCGACAAAAACGCGATGGAGCGCATTCTTGCGATTCGTAAAATCGATCAAAAACACCATCTGACTTTGATGTGTGCCGATTTGAGCGAATTGGGTACTTACGCCAAAGTAGATAATGCCCAATTCCGCCAGCTCAAAGCAGCTACGCCCGGCAGTTATACCTTTATCCTGCAGGCAACCAAAGAAGTACCCAATCGCACGCTTCACCCCAAGCGTAAAACCATCGGTCTGCGTGTTCCTGATAACGCTACTGCCTTGGCGCTTTTGCAAGAATTGGGCGAACCTATTTTAAGTTGCACCCTCATGCTGCCCAAAGACGAAGAGCCGTTGACCGATCCATACGAAATTCGAGACCGTCTTGAGCATGCTGTCGATCTGGTTATCGATGGCGGCTGGTGCGGTACTGAGCTGACAACGGTTATCGATATGACCGATGGTACCGAGTTGATTCGTCAAGGTAAGGGCGATATTGCCGTATTCGGTTTGTAAAACCATCCGCATTTGCATAAGTAGGGATATGCGTATTCTTTCTATGACGTATTAAACGCAAATTACCGATTTTATTGATAACTTAAAAAACCAAATTATTCAATTAAGCAATTGTTCAAAATCATTTCATCAAAGGCCGTCTGAAATCTTTCAGACGGCCTTTTCCATTTCTTAGAAAACAATTCATTTTAAATAAAATTCCAAGTAATTGGCACGTGGCTTGCATGATTACTGTGTTTGCTGATGGCTTGTCGACGGAATACAACATTACGCTTATTAATAAAAACATGGCCGGAGAACTTTTGATGATTGTTTTTTCTGTTCAAGCGTCATGTTTTTATTTAAAAATTAAAGATAATCGGTTGATATTTTGGACTAGCGGATATTTTATAAGTATGAAATACTATACCGTTGCGAGATAGTCAAAGGCCTAAATTTCGTCTCAAAGTGACAATAAACGTCAGCTTGAGATAAGCATTTTGCTGGGAAACCTCCGCATAAATTCTTAAAGTAGCGTCATGTTCATGCTCACGCTTTTATCCATCATAAAAAGAGAAAGACACACCAATGAATAAGATATTTAAAGTTGTTTGGAACCGTACGATTCAATCTTTCGTCGTAACTTCCGAATTGGCCAAAGGCCGAGTGAAATCATCTGCTGAGCAAAACAGTACAGATGTATCTGCCGAATCCGGTAAAAATGGTATCGCGACAGTTTTTAGATTGACAGTGATTTCGGCAGCTCTTTTGGGTGCGGGTAATTCGTATGCGGCAACTGCAGTACGAGGAAAAATTGAATTTGATGCTGTAACCAGTGCGACCGCGGTCAGCGGTGCAACAGCGACCGGTATTGGTGCTCTGTCAGTAGGAGCATCAGCCAATGCTACGGCTAATGGTGCAGTTGCGGTAGGTACGAGTGCAAATGCAACACATAATAATAGCCTTGCTGTTGGTACAAATGCCAAGGCTACTCAAACTCATGCTGTTGCGATGGGGGCAGATACAAGTGCAAGTAGTTCACATGCAACAGCGATAGGTAAAAGTGCCAATGCTGTTTCTGCAGATTCAACAGCACTGGGTGCAGATTCCAAAGCAAATGGTACGCAAGCGACAGCGGTAGGTAAGAATGCTCTTGCTAATAATACGAGCACAACAGCATTAGGTAATTCGGCACAAGCATTTGGTATAGGCTCAATGGCTTTGGGTCGTTCCAGTACATCAAGGGGCCAAGACGGCATTGCAATCGGTAGTGGCAGCCAGGCTGCAGACAATGCGCAAAATGCTATTGCAATTGGTACCAATGCGGTGGGTTATCAAAGTGAGTCTATTGCCATAGGTAATTCAGCCCAAGCTCAAACTGGAAATACCATTGCCATCGGTAAAAGTGCAGTGGCAAACTCCCCAAGTTCAGGTGCTGCACCATCAAGTGCTATTGCACTTGGTGCAGACGCGAATGCAACCGGCTTTGGTACGATTGCTATTGGACGTGCATCTGAGGTTCTCTCCCAAAATAGTATGAATGTGAATGTAACTCACAATAATATTGCTATTGGTAATACGGCTCGAGTAGGCGATTCAAGTAGTTCTAAGATAACTCAGTCTATTGCTATTGGTTCAGGTAACCGTGTTGATCCACAGGGCAGACCTGAGGGTGCGTGGGCAAAGGGAGACCAATCTATTGCGGTTGGTGGTAATGTCTTGGCTAATGGTAATTCATCTGTTGCTATTGGTGGTGATGATTTAGATGCGGTAGGTGGTACTCGATATTCTGGCAATGCAACGGATAAATTCATCAAATATAATGAAAAAGGTGCAAAGACCGGTGAATATACGCTGAGCGGTAAAAGTCTGCGTGATATTTATAAAGAGATGACTGGTGATACGATGAATTACGGTTCTTATGGTAATACTATTGCCGGTCAAGGTTCTGTTGCATTGGGTGTGCAGTCTAATTCATCTGCCGATTTGTCTTTGGCCATCGGTACTAAATCTCAGGCGACTGCCTTTGGTGGTGTAGCTTTGGGTACAGGTGCGAAGGCTACTTTGCTGAATTCTGTGGCTTTGGGTACGGCTTCTAAAACCGATAAAGAAGGTCAGGCATACGTTCAACGCGAAATCATGGGCGAAACCTACACTTGGGCAGGCGGTGCAACTACCGATGCCGGTGATGTTGTGTCTGTCGGTTCTAAAGGCTATGAACGCCAAATCATCAATGTATCTCCCGGTGATATTTCCGCTACTTCTACTGATGCGATCAACGGCTCTCAACTTTATGGTGTATTGAGTGCGCTCGAACGCATTCGTTATTTCTCTGTTAAGTCAGAAGAAGGCAAAACTGACGGTACGAAAAACTGGAATAATGACGGCGCAAAAGCAACCAATTCGATTGCCATCGGACCGAATGCGGCAACAAGCACTGGTGCGACGGGTAGTGTTTCCTTGGGTCATAATGCCAACGTACTTGGTTCGTCTTCTGTTGCTGTTGGTCCAAATGCAACGGTAACTTCAGGAACTATTGGTGCTGTTGCCTTGGGCTCTAATGCCAATTCCCGCGGTACAGGTTCTATCGCCATAGGTTTGAATACAGAAAATAATTACAATTACTCTGTAGTTGTCGGTGCTCACAGTAGAGCCAATTACGAAAATGCAACCGTTGTCGGTGCAAGGGCAGCGGCACAAAATAACGGTACGGCAATGGGCTTTTTGTCAAATGCAGTCGGTGATGATTCTGTTGCAATCGGTCATCAGGCTCAGACAACGCAAGCTTATTCTATCGCCATTGGTAAGCAGGCAAACAGTTCAGGCCTTTATTCCACCGCTATTGGTTCCTCAGCCCAAGCTGCCGGGCAGAATAGTTTTGCCGGCGGTAATAATGCAAAAGCGACTGGAAGCGATTCAGTTGCTTTGGGTAGTGGCGCGACGACTACGATCGGTAGCTCTGTTGCATTGGGTAATGGTGCTGTTGGTACCGCCAATAATTTTGATGCAACAGCTAAAAATGCGACATTCAAAAACGATAGTGGTGCGGTAACCAACGTCAGCTATGCAGCTTCTTCATCTGCCAAAACAGGTGCGGTTTCTGTAGGCAGCGCAGGCAATGAACGCCAAATCCACAATGTCGCTGCAGGCCGTATTTCTGCCACTTCAACCGATGCGGTCAACGGTAGCCAGCTGTACACAGTTATGAACAATGTTGGACACAATATCCAACAAAACGGTACAGACAAATCCCGTATCAACAACAACGGTACAGTCAACTACGCCGATGGCAACTTGACGACCGTTGCGGTCACCGATGGCGAAAATGCGTCAAAAGTTCAAATCAATGTCACTCAAGGCACATTGTCTGTCGATAATAATGGCACAGTGTCAGCACCGACTGCCGGTGTGGCGACTGCCGGCGATGTAGCCAATGCCATCAATAATGCCAAAACCACAACCAAGGTGGCGGCAGGCAGCAACACGCATGTCAATAAGACAACTTCAGGCAAAGAAACCACTTATACCATCAGCGCAGATAAAGCAACGGTACAAGTTTCCAATGCTTTGAATTTGACCTCCAATGCTACAACCGCAGCCGATGGTGCAGTAACAACTGATTACAGTATCGATCTTGCTCAAAGTACTAAAGATAATATCCAAAAAGGTGTGGATGCCAAAACCACCGTTGACACTAAAGGCCTGACCTTCAACGGCGACAGCGGCAGCACCAATGTCGAAAAACTCGGTTCTACCGTGACCGTTGCCGGCGACGACAACATCACCACCGAAGCCCAAGACGATAAAGTGACCGTCAAGCTGAACAAAGACCTGGTGGTAGACAGCGTCAAAGCCGGCGACACCACCGTTAACAACGACGGTGTGAAAGTAGGCGACGATGTTGCATTGACCCAAGACGGCGTTAAAGCAGGCGATGTCAAACTGACCAAAGACGGTTTGAACAACGCCGGCAACAAAGTGACCAACGTAGCCGCCGGTACCGACGATACCGACGCCGTTAACTACGGTCAGCTGAAAGAGACCAACGCCAACGTGGCCAAAGGTCTGAACATTGCCGCCGACAACGGCAGCGACGACAACGTCCAACTGGGCGAAACCGTTGCCTACCGCAGCAGCGACAAAAACATCGTGACCACCGTGTCTGACAACCAGATTGACTTCAAACTGGCCAAAGACATCACTGTTGACAGCGTCACCGCAGGCGACAGCAAACTGAATTCAGACGGCCTCACCATCAGCGGCGGTCCGAGTGTGACCAAGTCCGGCATCCATGCCGCCGGCAACAAGATCACCAACGTAGCCGCCGGTACCGATGACACCGACGCCGTCAACTACAGCCAGCTGAAACAGCAAAGCGCCGCCGCCCGTACCGAGGTTGCCGCCGGTACCAACATCAAAGACGTGGTTAAAACAACCGGCGCCAACGGCCAAGACGTTTACACCGTCAACGCCAAAGGCACCACTGCGAGCGCAGGTTCCGACAAGGTGACTGTCACTGCTTCAGCAGCAGACGCGAACAACGTGACCGACTACAGCATCGACTTGGCTGATAGCACCAAAGACGACATCCAAAAAGGTGTGGATGCCAAAACCACCGTTGACACTAAAGGCCTGACCTTCAACGGCGACAGCGGCAGCACCAATATCGAAAAACTGGGTTCTACCGTGACCGTTGCCGGCGACGACAACATCACCACCGAAGCCCAAGACGATAAAGTGACTGTTAAGCTGAACAAAGACCTGGTGGTAGACAGCGTCAAAGCCGGCGACACCACCGTGAACAACGATGGTGTGAAAGTCGCAGGCGGTCCTAGCCTGACCAAGTCCGGTATCGATGCCGCAGGCAACAAAGTGACCAACGTAGCCGACGGCGACCTCAATGCCAACAGCAAAGACGCCGTTAACGGCAGCCAACTGTTTGCGACCAACCAAAACGTAGCGACAAACGCCGCCAATATCGCCAAAGGCATCAACTTCGGCGGTACCGCCGGCAGCAACAACTACGCATTGGGCGACACCATCAATGTCAAAGGCGACAGCAACATCATCAGCGAAACCGTAGCTGGTGGCGCACAGCTGAAACTGGCCGATGTGTTGAATGTCGGTCAAGCGGCTCCGGTGAAAATTGATGGCGAGAAAGGCGAAGTCAGCGGCTTGAGCAATACGACTTTGGGCGGTAGCGACTTTGCCCAAGGCAAACGTGCGGCGACTGAAGAGCAGCTGAATGCAGCCCAAGATCAGTTGGTGAATGTATTGGGTGGTAATGCGGCCAATAATGGCGGCAACATCAGCATAACTGATATTGGCGGTACTGGTGAGAACAACATCCATGATGCAATCAAAGCTGTTAATGCAACTGCCAATCTGCCTTTGACTTTCGGTGGCGACAGCGGCAAAGACGTTGAACGCAAACCAGGTACGAAGCTGAATATTGTTGGCGGCCAAACCGATGCAGCCAAACTTTCAGACGGCAATATCGGCGTTGTAGCGAATGGCTCTGATAAGTTGGAAGTCAAATTGGCTAAAGACTTGGCTGTTGATAGCGTGAAAGCCGGCGATACTACAATCAATACTGACGGTGTGAAAGTTGGCGATGTCAATCTGACTAAAGCCGGTTTGAACAATGGCGGCAACAAGATTACCAACGTTGCAGCCGGTACTGATGATACAGATGCGGTGAATGTTGCTCAGTTGAACAAAGCTGCGGCTGCGGCTAAGACTGAAGTCGTTCAAGGCGATAACATTGTTGTTACTCAGGATGTCGGTGCCAATGGCCAAACCATTTACAAAGTGGCGACCGATAAAAACCTGAAAGTCGACAGCGTTACCGTAGGCGATACCGTGATGAATAATGACGGTGTGAAAGTTGGCGATGATGTTGCATTGAACAAAGACGGCTTGAAAGCAGGCGATGTTAACCTAACCAAAGCTGGCTTGAACAATGGCGGCAATAAGATTACCAACGTTGCGGCCGGTACGGATGACACTGATGCAGTCAATGTTTCCCAACTGAAACAAGCTGCGGCGGCATCTAAGACTGAAGTCGTTCAAGGTAAGAACATCGTTGTCACTCAGAAAACAGGCGACAAGGGTCAAACTGTTTACGAGGTGGCAACCGATAAAGACTTGGATGTTGACAGCGTGAAAGCCGGCGATACCGCAGTGAATACTGACGGTATCAAAGTGGGTGACGATGTTGCATTGAACAAAGACGGCTTGAAAGCAGGTAAGGTAAACCTGACTAAAGACGGCTTGGACAATGCGGGCAACAAAGTAACCAACGTAGCGGATGGCGACATCAACGCCAACAGCAAAGATGCCGTTAACGGCAGCCAGTTGTACGCAACCAACCAAAACATAGCCAACAATACTGCGACTATTGCCAAAGGCATTAACTTCGGCGGTACGACCGGCAGCAACAACTACGCGTTGGGTTCTACCATCAACGTCAAAGGCGACAGCAACATCATCAGCGAAACCGTAGCCGGTGGCGCTCAACTGAAGTTGGCTGACGAGATTAGCGTGAAGACAGTGAATGCCGATACATTCAAAGCAGGCGATACTGTGATGAATAACGACGGCGTGAAAGTCGGCGATAAAGTTGCGTTGAACAAAGACGGCCTGACCGCAGGCAATACCGTGGTCAACAACGATGGCGTAACCATCGCTGCGCCGACTGAAAACAATCCGAGCAACCAAGTCAAATTGTCTCCTGTCGGTCTGAACAACGGCGGCCAACGCATTACCAATGTAGCTCCGGGTAAAGACGGTACAGACGCGGCAAACGTGAATCAGTTGATTGGTTTGGGTACCGAGTTGCAGAACAACATCAACCAAGTAGGTAAGAAAGCCTACGCAGGTGTGGCCGGTGCGATTGCCCAAGGCTCGATTCCGCAAGTAACCCGTCCGGGTGCGACCGGTATCGGTGTCGGCAGCGGCTACTACGGTGGTCAGTCTGCCATGGCCATCGGCGTGTCTGCGATGAGCGACGGCGGCAACTGGATTGTCAAAGGCAACTTCTCGGCCAATACCGACGGTCATGTCGGTGTCGGTGCCGGTGCGCTGTATCAGTGGTAAGTTGGTAATGACAGGCAACTAGATTTGCTGCCTGAATAGGAAGGCCGTCTGAAATTTTAGGTTTCAGACGGCCTTTTTTTCTGAAAACACTTGAATTTAGGCTATATGAAACGATATGCTTCATCTATTTACCGTATGACTCTGAAAGAGAACAAATGAGCAAAACCATCCATTATTTGAAAGACTATGCCGCGCCAGCGTACCGTATTCTGAAAACCGACCTGCATTTCGATATTTTAGAACCGCAAACCATCGTCAAATCCAGTCTGACCGTTCAACCTGAAAGAGCAGGGGAGTCATTGGTATTGGATGGTTCGGCAAAACTGCTGTCTGTGAAAGTAAACGGCCAGGCCGTAGATTATGTGTTGGAAGACGAAAAACTGACGATTGCCGGCGTGCCGTCTGAAAACTTTACGCTGGAAGTGGAAACCGAAATTCTGCCTGCTGAGAACAAATCTCTGATGGGTCTGTATGCTTCCGGCGGCAATTTGTTTACCCAATGCGAACCGGAAGGTTTCCGCAAAATTACGTTCTACATCGACCGTCCGGATGTCATGTCTAAATTTACCACCACGATCGTTGCAGACAAAAAACGCTATCCGGTGTTGCTGTCTAACGGCAATAAAATCGGTGGCGGCGAGTTTTCAGACGGCCGTCATTGGGTGAAATGGGAAGATCCGTTTGCCAAACCGAGCTATCTCTTTGCTTTGGTGGCAGGCGATTTGGCGGTAACGGAAGATTATTTTACGACCATGAGCGGCCGTAAGGTCAAAATCGAGTTCTACACCACTGAGACAGACAAACCTAAAGTCGGTTTTGCAGTTGAATCGTTGAAAAATGCGATGAAATGGGACGAAACACGCTTTGGCTTGGAATACGACTTGGATATTTTCATGGTCGTTGCCGTGGGCGATTTCAATATGGGCGCGATGGAAAACAAAGGTTTGAATATTTTCAACACCAAGTTTGTGCTGGCTAATAGCCGTACCGCGACCGATACCGACTTTGAAGGCATTGAATCTGTTGTTGGACACGAATATTTCCACAACTGGACGGGCAACCGTGTGACCTGCCGCGATTGGTTCCAATTGTCGCTGAAAGAAGGTTTGACCGTTTTCCGCGATCAAGAGTTTTCCGGCGACCGAGCCAGCCGCGTGGTACGCCGTATCGACAATGTCCGTATGCTGCGCTTGTTCCAATTCCCAGAAGATGCGGGCCCGACTGCGCATCCTGTCCGCCCGGCCAGCTATGAAGAGATGAACAACTTCTACACCATGACCGTCTATGAAAAAGGTGCGGAAGTAGTGCGCATGTATCACACCTTGCTCGGAGAAGAGGGCTTCCAAAAAGGCATGAAATTGTATTTCCAACGCCATGACGGTAAGGCTGTGACTTGTGATGATTTCCGTGCCGCAATGGCAGACGCAAACGGCATCAATCTTGATCAGTTCGCTTTGTGGTACAGCCAAGCAGGTACGCCGGTTTTAGATGCTCAAGGCCGTCTGAAAGATGGTGCGTTTGAATTGACCATCAAACAAACCATTCCGGCTACGCCCGATATGGTGGACAAACAGCCGATGATGATTCCGGTCAAAACCGGTTTGCTGAATGAAAAAGGCGAAGCAGTTGAGTTTGAATATCAAGGCAAACGTGTGAAAGAGGCGGTTTTGGTATTGACTGAAGCTGAGCAGACTTTTGTGTTGGGCAGCGTCAATGAGCCGGTTATCCCGTCTCTGCTGCGTGATTTCTCTGCACCGGTTACCCTGAACTATCTGTACAGCGAGCAAGAGTTGGCCATTTTGTTGGCGGCAGATGAAAATGAGTTTGCCCGTTGGGAAGCTGCCCAAACCCTGTATCATCGTGCCATTAACGCCAACCGTCAGGCATTGGCGGAAGGCCGTCCTTTGCCTGAACACAAAGCATTGATGGACGCTTTGGCTTTGGTGGTTTCCGGTGACTTTGATCCGGCATTCCGAGCCATTTTGCTGCAAATGCCGTCTGAAACCGATGTATGGGCGGAAGAAGAAAATATTGACCCGATTCAGGTTCATCAAGCGCGTGAAGCCTTACTCAATGCCGTTGCCGTCAAGTTCCTGCCTCAATGGCGTGAGCTGAACCGTCAAGCTGCCGAGCAAGAAAATCAAGCCGATGCCGCTGTTCGTTATGAATACAGCCCGGAATTGGCCGGCTGGCGTACTTTGCGTAATGCTTGCAGGGCATTTATCCTTCGTGCTGCCGCTGCGCATATCGAACACGTTGCGGAGAATTACGAAGCAATGGCGCAAAACATGACCCACGAATGGGGTATCTTATCCGCAATTAACAGCAATGAAAGCGAAATCCGCGATCGTTTGTTGACGCAATTTGCCGATAAATTCGCCGATGATGCTTTGGTAATGGACAAATACTTTGCCCTGATTGCCTCAAGTCGCCGCAAAGATACTTTACAGCAAGTTCAGACGGCCTTGAATCATCCTAAGTTCAGCATCGAAAATCCGAATAAGGCCCGTTCTTTGTTGATTAGCTTCAGCCGCAATATTCCACACTTTCATGCAGAAGACGGCAGCGGCTACCGCTTTATAGCTGATAAAGTGATGGAAATAGACCGCTTTAATCCGCAAGTTGCCGCCCGACTGGTGCAGGCTTTCAACATTTGCAACAAATTGGAATCCAAACGTAAAGCCGTCATGACCAAAGAATTGCAACGCATTAATGCACAAGAAGGTTTGTCCAAAGATGTGGGCGAGATTGTCGGTAAGATTTTAAATGAAAAATAAAGCTTGTCTGTTGACCTTATTGTCATTTGGCAATAGGGGTAGATAGACTAAAGGCCGTCTGAAACCGATTGGTTTCAGACGGCCTTTTTATATATCAACGCTTAAACTAATTTTCGTTGAGAGTAGGGAATAAGAATAAAAAAAGAGCCTGCATAAAACAGGCTCTTTTTCATACTAATCCGAGGATTAGAATTTGTGACGCAGGCCAACCAAACCAGAGATGGTTTCAACTTTGTGAGGGCCGGACTCAGCACCACGCAACCAGCCGGCAGAAACCAGAGCAGTAGTGCGTTTAGAGAAGTCGTAGTCAGCACCAACGATAACTTGGTCGTATTGAGTGCCTTTTAGTTTTTTACCGTCAACTTTAGCTTTGAAGCCGTGAGCGTAAGAAACGCGAGGAGTTACGTTACCGGCGCGGTAAGCGGCAGTAGCAGCAACTTCAACAGTTTCAACACCTTTGCCATTTAAATCAGCATCAGTACCAAATACGGTATTCAGTTGTTTTGTTTTACCTGCAGGAGTATATGCCATATGAGCATCATCTACTACTTTGTTAGATTGTGCTTTGGCGTAATCACTCAAAGTTTCCCAGTTTTTAGCGTATTGACCGGCTACAGATACGAACAGGTTGTTGGCATCGTAACCAGCTACCAAACGTTGTACGTTACCATCTTTAGTGCCTACAGAATTTTTACGGAAACCACCGGCGTATTGACCGAAGAAACCAGAGTTTTCGTAGTTCAGGCCAGCGTAGTAAGTGTCATGAGAAGGTTTGTTGTGGTCATATTTATCAGCAGGGTTGGCATTGTCGCGTGGAGTGTATTGTACGCTTGCGCTGAAGCCGGAGAATACAGGGCTGTCGTAACGTACAGATACTGCACGCTTGTCAACGCGAGTGAATACAGACATATTCAAGGCGCCGTTGCTGCTTTCCCATTGGTCAACGTTGTCGCTAGAGTCTTTAACAGTAGAGTTCAATTTACCGGCACGTACTTTACCGAAGCCACCTTCCAAACCGATGAAAGATTCGCGAGAAGCCCACTCTTTGTCGCCACCGGCGATAGAAGTGTCTTGTTCAACTTGCCAGATAGCATTCAGGTTGTTACCCAAGTGTTCGTGGCCTTTAAAGCCGATGCGTGAACCGAAGTCAGCGATTTCAGTAGCAGTTTTAGAGCTGCGTGTTTTCTTTAATCCTTCGGCAGTTTGTTCACCTAATTTTACTTTGGATACTTCAACGCCGGCTTTGATTTGACCGTACAGAGTTACGTCAGCCATAGCTGCAACAGGCAGAGCCGCCAGAGTCAGGGCAATCAGTGATTTTTTCATTGCTGTTTTCCTTTTTTAAGTGTGAAGAAGCGAGCATTCGTTCTTCTTAATTACGATATCGTTCTCTTTCAACGATTCCATGACCATAATATAAAGGTTATGGCGTAGGAAAACAAATTTTCCTCTTGTTTTGAGTGATTTTTGCTGGGAAACGTTGTTTTTTACAGACAGGGTGGAAGTAGAAGGCGATCATTCATTTTGTAATGTGTTTTTCTAAAAGGGAATTTTGGAATGGCTATAAAATATGGGGGATATAAAATTGGGTTGAGACCTTTGCAAAATTCCTTTCCTTCCGACAGCCGAAATCCAAACAAAGATTTTCGGCTGTTTTTGTTTCAAATATCCACTGATTCTACCCAAATCCCCCCTTAATCCCCCTTGGATACCTG
>ERZ1699260.456-NODE-456-length-15538-cov-3.315813_pt1 | contig 15538 bp, 13 predicted proteins | sample MGYA00581519_ERZ1699260 | MGnify/ENA primary metagenome ERZ1699260 (study PRJEB42319, sample SAMD00040324) | human oral metagenome | material: saliva | host: Homo sapiens | study: EMG produced TPA metagenomics assembly of PRJDB4115 data set (Metgenomic analysis of... | reverse complement strand
GTGTACACGTCGGTGTGCAGTTTGCCCGCTTTGTCCAGTTCTTTCAGGATGGCGAAGATACCGCCGGCGCGGTGCACGTCTTCCATGTAGTAGTCGTGGTTGTTGGGCGCGGTTTTGCAGATGCAGGGCACAACGCGGCTCAGGCGGTCGATGTCGGCCATTTTGAAATCCACGCCCGCTTCGTTGGCAACGGCAAGCAAATGCAGGATGGTGTTGGTGGAACCGCCCATGGCGATGTCCATAGTCATGGCGTTTTCAAACGCTTTTTTGGTGGCGATGCTGCGCGGCAGTACGGTTTCGTCGTCTTGCTCGTAATAGCGTTTGGTGATTTCGACAATCATGCGGCCGGCTTCGAGGAACAATTCTTTGCGGCCGGCATGGGTGGCGAGGTAGGAGCCGTTGCCGGGCAGGGACAGGCCGAGCGCTTCGGTCAGGCAGTTCATGGAGTTGGCGGTGAACATGCCGGAGCAGGAGCCGCAGGTCGGGCAGGCGTTTTGTTCAACTTCTTCGACTTGCTGGTTGCTGACATTGTCGTCCGCCGATTCAATCATGGCGTCAATCAAGTCCAAGCGGCGTTCGGGCTGGATGTTTGCCACGCCGATGACTTTGCCCGCTTCCATCGGACCACCGGAAACGAAGATGGTCGGAATGTTCAGGCGCATGGCGGCAATCAGCATTCCGGGGGTGATTTTGTCGCAGTTGGAAATGCACACCAGCGCGTCGGCGCAGTGGGCGTTGACCATGTATTCGATGGAGTCGGCAATCAAATCGCGGCTGGGCAGGGAGTACAGCATGCCGCTGTGTCCCATGGCGATGCCGTCGTCGATGGCGATGGTGTTGAATTCTTTGGCGATGGCGCCGGCTTTTTCAATTTCGCGGGCAACCAGTTGACCCATATTGTGCAGGTGCACATGGCCTGGGACGAATTGGGTGAAGGAGTTGGCAACGGCGATGATGGGCTTGCCGAAGTCGGTTTCCATCACGCCGGTGGCGCGCCACAATGCGCGTGCGCCCGCCATGTTGCGGCCGTGGGTGGAGGTTTTGGAGCGGTATTCTGGCATGGGGTATTCCTCAGAGGGGTGGTATTTTGAAAGACGAGCCGTCTGAAATAAAGGTATCGACATGAGCAACCTTTGTTTCAGACGGCCTTTAGACCGGTATTTTATATGAAATACCGCATAATAAGAAATGCTTTAAGGTAAACGAAAGGTCGTCTGAAACAAGGTTTCGACTTTGCGAAAACTGTTTTTCAGACGACCTTGATGGCAAGAAATCCTAGCATTATTTACAGTTTTTGAAAGACAATACTTCCTTTGAAGCCGTCTCTCCCAATAGAGGCGCAATTAATTGATAAAGGCAAATTCAGAAAAGCAGGCAAGATGATCGATTATGAAATTAGTGAAGGGTATATTACCAAGACAGAAGGCCGTAGATTAAATAGGAGATAAGCAAGATGTTGAAAATTTTGAATAATTCCTTAAATGGGATTACTTTGGGGCAAAGAAAGGTTGACTTAGATGATGCTACTTTAGATGAATCTAGTTGTTCATTAGAGTTTGATAGAAAGCACAAGATACAATCTGATTCACAAGTAATTACTTTATCATCTTCTGAAACTTGTGATGAATTTAGCTTAAATGGAAAAATTATTAACTTCTCCAATCTCGAAAAATTTGTAGAAGAGGAGAATCCTCTGGTAGAAATTTCGGATGAAGAAAAATATTTTTATACTTTTCCGCAATATAATTTAGTTTTATATGTTGATTATAAAGATAAATTGTTTCTACAGGTATTAATTTACGATGAAAGTATAAAAGATTTATATGAAAATAGCGGGCAAAAATACTCAGACTTCCAAAAAAGTAAACTTAAAAGTCTAATTACATTTTATGGTAAATTGATATTTATTCCTTATAAGTCAGTGGGTAATTTGGAATTCAACAGTTCTCTATCGGATATTATAAAAGAATATGATATATTAGAAAAAATTATTCCTGATAAGAAAAATATCTTATGGATAAATAATTTTGCGCTTAGATTTGATAATGAAAAATTGACGCAAATTACAATTTTTTATGATAAAAAAGAAATTATTCCAATATATTATAATGAAATTAATATCTCATCAGAAAAAGGGCTTTCTGAATTATTAAATAAATATGATGGAATTGAAAGGGGAAAATCTAAATATCTTTTCAAAGAATTAGGTTTGGTTGTAGCAAAAGACTTCTCTGAGTTTCACTTTTTTGAACAATCATTATTAAAATTTTGGGCAAATTTACATAGAGCTATCACTAGTTGGTAATTGCAGGTCGTAAGTACGTAGCTCAATTAAACTCTGGATTACGATACATAGAATGTACGGAGTATCTGCATGTGTTTTTTGTTTTTCAGACGACCTCAATATCTTCTCTGAGGTCGTCTGAACTATCTGTTTTTTTATAGGAAAAGCGTTCTAAAGAAATTAGGCTTAGAATTGGAGAAAGTAAATGGGAAAGTTGTTGATTGGAGTAATTGGGACTATTTTGCTTTTGATAGGTGCTTCAAGTATGTCACATCCACTTGAAAAAAATATTCCATATAATGATTTGACTATTAGGTACTATTTAGGAATGAGTTTCCCTAAGTATAATCATCCTGCAAAATTGTATAATGAGATTAATTTGGATAAAGTAGATGAAATTAGAAAAAGCAAGGAAATTATATCTTATTATGTCGGATTTTATAGAGATGAAAAATTAATCAAATTTGATAAGTATATTAATAATAACAAAATAATGGGTTTTACCTATGAGTATGATGGCAGAGGAAATCTGATAAAAATATATCAAAATAACGTTGAATAAAATAAACAGATTGAGGCTGCGACTAACAAAACCGTGAGGTCGTCTGAAAATTAGTTTTCGGGCGACTTTCTTTTTATGCTGCCGAAAACGTGCTTCTACATTAACTGACTTCCACCCCCACCCACACACCGCCTTCAATGGTTATGCTTTTTCAATTTTATGGCTTATTTCAAAGCCGTTTTCCAGTCCAAACCGCCGAGGGAAGGGACTTGGGTGATGCTGTGGTCGGCGAGGTTGATGGCGGTCAGTTCGCCGCCCCAAAGCGCACCGGTGTCGAGGGAGAGGATGTTGTCGGTGTTCATAAAGCCCAGCGAAGACCAGTGTCCGAAGACGATGGTGTGGCTGAGGTTTTGCCTGTCGGGGGCTTTGAACCAAGGGCGCAGGTTGGGGGGCATTTTTTTGAGGGTGGATTTGTAGTCGTAATCGAGTTCGTTTTTCAGTGTCAGCGCGCGCATTCGGGTGAAGACGTTGAGAATCATGCGCAGGCGGTCGTAGCCGGTCAGATCGTCGCGCCATTCGGCGGGTTTGTTGCCGTACATTTTGGAGAAAAACTTTTTGTATTTTTTGCCGCGCAGTTCGGCTTCGGTTTCGCTGGCGAGCAGTTCGGCGCGGGCGATGGTCCACTGGGGCAGGATGCCGGCGTGAACCATAACATGGCGCACGCCTTTGATCAGCAGGGGCTGGAAGCGTAGCCATTCGAGCATTTTTTTGCTGTCGGGGTGTTGGAGGATGGGGGTGATGGTGTCGCTGCGCTTGACCGTGCCTTCGCCGTAGCCGACGGCAAGCAGGTGCAGGTCGTGGTTGCCGAGAACCATGCGGACGCTGCTTTCGTGTTCCATGCAGAATTGGAGGACTTCGAGGGATTTGGGGCCGCGGTTGACGATGTCGCCGACGAGCCAGAGGGTGTCTGTGCCGTGGTTGAAGTTGATTTTGTCGAGCAAAAGGGTGAGTTCGTCGAAGCAGCCTTGAATATCGCCGATTGCGTAGTGTGCCATTGTTGTTATTGTCCGATTGTGTGTGGTGTTTCAGACGACCTTTGGCTTGTGGGAGGTCGTCTGAAAACGGGTTGCGTGTCTTATGCGTTCAGTACCAGCACGGCTTCGGCTTCGACCTGCACGCCTTTGGGCAGGGAGGCGACACCGACGGCGGCGCGGGCAGGGAAGGGTTCTTGGATGAACTCTGCCATAACTTCGTTGAAGACGGCGAAGTTGCCAAGGTCGGTCAGGTAGGCGTTGAGTTTGACGATGTCGCCGAGCGTGCCGCCTGCGGCTTCGGCGACGGCTTGCAGGTTTTTAAAGACCTGGCGCGCTTCGGCGCGGAAGTCGCCGTTGCCGACAACGGTCATGGTGGAGGGATCGAGGGGGATTTGACCGCTCATGTAAACGGTGTCGCCCGCGCGCACGGCTTGGCTGTATGCGCCGATGGCGGCGGGGGCTTTGTCGGTGTGGATGATGGTTTTGGACATGATTTTCTCCTGTTGTCGGGGTCGTCTGAAAGATGGAAGCTTTGATGAAAACGGTGTCGATTATCGTATAAAACCGAGTGATTGTGTAGGGTATTGACGTTTTCAGACGGCCTGATAAAGCGGCAGCCCGAAGATGTTTCAGTTTGGCGCGTCAAGGTCGTTTGAAAAAATCTAATCCTACAAAAAGCATTGCAATAAATCGTTTAAAAACAACCGTCCCTGCTCAGTCGGGCGGAATACGGTCGGGTTGGTTTCCAGCAAGCCTTTTTGCCTTGCTGTTTCGATTTGCGCCATGATTTTGGCGGCGGGTACGCCTGTGCGTTCCTGCAACATCGCGGCGGGTACGCCGTCGGTCAGGCGCAGGGCGTTCATCATGAATTCGAATGGCAAATCTTCGGCGGCAACGGTTTTGCGTTCGACGGCAACACTTGGCTGACTTTGCATTAAGGCGAGGTAGTCGTTGGGATGGCGGCGGCGGACGGTGCGCTCGATGCGGTCGGGGTAGGAGATTTTTCCGTGCGCACCCGCGCCTATGCCCAAATAATCGCCGAATTGCCAGTAGTTTAAATTGTGGCGGCACTGCATGGCGGGTTTCGCAAAAGCCGATGTTTCGTAGTGGATAAAGCCAGCGCCCTCCAGCGCGCCGTGTACCGCATCTTCGATGTCGAGGGCGGCTTCGTCTTGCGGCAAACCTTTCGGCGGCGTATGACCAAACGGCGTGTTCGGCTCCATGGTCAGATGATACGCGCTGATGTGGGTTGCGCCCGTGGAGATGGCAGTTTGCACGTCGTCCAATGCCGTCTGAACGGTTTGGTTCGGCAGGGCATACATCAAGTCGATATTGACTTTATCAAATAATTTCAAGGCGGTAGCTATGGCGGTTAAGGCTTCTTTGCCGTTGTGGACGCGCCCCAGCCGCGCAAGCATATCGTCGTTGAAACTCTGCACGCCAATAGAAAGCCGCGTGATGCCTGCGTCTTTAAATCCTTGAAACTTCTCGATTTCAAATGTCCCCGGGTTGGCTTCCAACGTAATTTCCGCTTCGGGCTGCAAGCGCAACAGCGAACGCACGCCGCTTAACAAACGGTCAATCGATTCCGCCTGAAACAGGCTGGGCGTACCGCCGCCGAAAAATATCGTTTCCACCGGTCTGCCCCATATATTGGGCAATTCAAGCTGCAAATCGGTCAGCAGCGCGTCGATATAGGCGGCTTCGGGCAATCCGTTTTTCAGGCTGTGGGAATTGAAGTCGCAATACGGGCATTTTTTGATGCACCACGGGATGTGGATGTAGAGCGATAGAGGCGGCAGGGCGGTGAGTTGTCCGGCTTGGGGGAATGTGATTTGGGTCATGGTGTGTTTTTGGGGATTGAGGTCGTCTGAAATTTTTTCAGACGACAGTTGCGGTATTATATAGTGGATTAAATTTAAATTAGGACAAGGCGACGAAGCCGCAGACAGTACAGATAGTACGGAACCGATTCACTTGGTGCTTCAGCACCTTAGAGAATCGTTCTCTTTGAGCTAAGGCGAGACAACGCCGTACTGGTTTAAATTTAATCCACTATATTTACCCGCTGCAAGGACACACCATATTGTTTCGATACTTTTTCAAAATCGGCTGTGTCTTGTTGCGGAATGATGATAAAGGTGTAATAGTCGCTTCCCGTGTCTGCGCTATAAAGTACCGCCCCAGCGGCTTCAAATAGCGGATATACAGCCCTTGCCAGCTGATCGGGCAGATCTTCTTCAAGCTGCTGTTCGGTCCAATGAAGGACGACATTAAAACGTTGCGCCATTTCTGCAATACAGTCAATAAAACTTTCCCCGTCTTTCCAATCAACGGAAAACAGATGTGCGTAGTCTTCGAGGTTATTGTGTAGGATGAAGCCTTCTGTTAAGAGATTTTTAAATACGGCGGTTTCGTTATTTTCTTCCTGCGTATTATTTTCCCCGTCTTCATCTTCTTCTCTTAAGTCTTGATGGATATTTTCGATAATGATGCCAACGGTTTCCGGCCGGTCGCGGTAAATGACATCCAGCCAATGCCGGAAAAGTGTTTCATGATTTTTTAATGGGCGGAACAATGTGTAAATAAACAAACAGATAAAAAATAAAGGGAACATCAGCCATATCAATAAACGCAGCAAAACGACAATGGCGTGCAGAAAAGGCTTTGAGACAAACAATAAAGTTTTAGAAATAAACAGTAACAGAGTTAATAACAAAGTTACGATATACGACAATATTAAACGGATGGTTTTCATCAGCAGGGTAAAGGGTAGCAAGAGCAGTTTCAAAAGTTGGTGGTGGGAATGAACCATATAGTGGATTAAATTTAAATCAGGACAAGGCAACGAAGCCGCAGACAGTACAAATAGTACGGCAAGGCGAGGCAACGCCGTACTGGTTTAAATTTAATCCACTATAAACTCGGTTTTATTTCGATACAAGGACAATCTCAGGTCGTCTGAAATTTTTTCAGACGACCTGTTGTCTTTATGCCGTTAAAGTCTTTTGCGTATCCAAGACGAGAGTTTGGGTGCGCCGAACAGTAGGAAAATCCCGATAAGGAATTGGGCGGTGCTGGCGAATATACCGGCTTGGTTTTGCGGACCGAGATTCGCCCAAATGGATGTCTGTGTGTCGGTAGAGATGGATTGTGTAAAACGATAGATAGAGAACAAGTAAATCAGGTCGGGTATGGCTTGGGAAAGAGTGTATAAGCCGATCAAGACAATACCGGTCGTCATCCATGGCGCAGGGTGTTTTGGGGTTTCCTGTGTGGTTTGCAGATGTTGGGGCAGCAGGCGGTTGGCAATGGTGGCAGGGAAACACCATACAAGCAGCCATGCGGCCAAATAAAAGCCGTAGATGGATAGCGGTAACAGGAGTTGTGCGCTGTTATATTCGCTTCCAGACTGGGCAAATATGGTAACGATGCTGCTGAGCGTTTGTACGATACCGATTAAAACGATTAAACGGACGGCGACGATCAGGATTTGTTTGGGGGACATGAGTTTCTTTCGTGATGTGGTGGGTTTGGGTCGTCTGAAAAAGCGTTTCGGGGTTTTCAGACGACCTATCATCGATTTATAAGGCTTCGATTTTTTGCAACAATTCCCGCAACGCCTGTCCCTGTGGCTTTTGGGAATCATGGGTTACGGGTTGTTTACTACGTGGCAGGCGGGAACGCAGGCATCATAACAGCTTTTGTTGGAGAGGTCGTCTGAAATTTTCAGACGACCTTTCAAGCATTGCCCCGTCAGAATTTGCCTGTAAAACCGACGGTAACCGCCCGTCCCGGTGCGGGGATGGGGACGTTGGACATCGGGTCGAGATAATAGCGGTTGGTCAAGTTGCTGACGCTGAAGTTCATGCTCAGGTTTTTGCCGAAGTTGTAGCGTCCGTAAGCATCCAATACTAGGGCGGAACGCCAGTGGTAGGGTCTGCCCGATGCCTGCATAATCCGCGCCAAGCCCTGACGCGCCAGTTCGTCCTGCTGGTCGGTATCGACGGTGCTGTGGTAGATACCGCGCATGCCCAGTTCCAGCCTGTTGTTGAAGCGGCGGGTGCCGACATCGAGGTTGAGCGAGTATTTCGGCTGCATGGTTTGATAGAAACGGGTGGCACCGAAGCCGCCGTCGATACATTCGGGGATACGGTTGTTATAGACGTCGTAGTTGAAGGCGGTCGATTTGTCACAGGTGCGCTGCTTTAAGCGGTAGTTTGCGCCGAACGAGGCAAACCATTTGCCGCTGTCGATACGGCTTTGCAGCTCGATGCCGCTGGTTTGTTTCTTGTCGTATTGGGTCAGGTTTTTGTTTTCGGTAATGTCGATGGCGTTTTTGATGGTGTTGCTGTAGTAGGTCAGGCGGATATTGCCGTGTTTCAGCCGTTGCCAGTAGGGGGCGAAATTGAAGGAATAGCCTGCCTCCCAGTTGGTGCTGCGTTCGGGCTTCAGGTTGAATTCGGTATTGTAGGCTTCCAGCAGGTTGACGTTGGTGGTGGTTGCTTCGTAAATGCTGGGGAAGCGAGTCGCCTGCGCGAAGCGGGCGAACAGGCGGCTGTTGTCGGTCAAATCGTAGCTGACGGCGATGACGGGCGACCATGCGCCGGCCTTCAGGTGTTTGGGCATGGGCCATACTTCGTCTTCGTTGGCAGGTTTTTTATAGAGGCGGTGGCCGCCGGTACTGCCCATCGTAGTCGCCCGCTCTTTTTTTTGCAGATAGGGTGTTTGAACATCATCTATTGCAGCATTAGTTAAATATTTGAAATAGCTGCCTTGCAATCCCTGCGGATTGTTTACTTTTTCATTAAATTGCCCTTGCGCGAAAACCGGCCCTTGATATTTGCCGTCGATATAGGGCGTATAGACTTCTTTCTGCCGGTAAACGGCTTCGTCGTGGTTGAAGGACGGGTTATCTACCTGTGGATTGTCGCCGTTTGCGTTGGCATAGATGACTTCGCCGGTCTGCCTTTCTCCGTTAATCGAATATCCTTTATCGTTATAGTCATAACCGTATTTGTTGCGGAATTCGTTTATCAGACGATTTGACTCGTCAACATCTTCGGTTCTCAGGATTTTCCGCACATCGTCCGCTTCTTCTTTATTCGCAATCAGTTCGTAATAGGGGATATAGCTGCCGAGGATATATCCGTCCGAGCTTTTCCCTCCTTGCAAATCGACGGAATAAAACGGATCTTTCCTTGCCCGCCTTGCTTTTTCCAAGGCATCGTCGTAAGCCCAGAATTTGTCGTAGCGTATGCCTGCCTGAATGTTCAGGCGGTCGGTTGCCTGCCAGTCGAAGGCGACCCCCGCGCCCCATTCGTGGCGGCGTCCCGCCCTCGGACCGGCAACGGCAGTGGCGACTGTGACGGCACCGATGATGTCGAAGATATCTTTGTCGTTGTTGGTGATTCGGTTGGATTCGTCCAGTTTCTCATATTGGACGTTGGCGGAGAGGGTCATGGCGAGCTTGTCAGTCAGGCGCATGCGGTTGCTGATGTCGGCGCCGGTACGGGTGGCGCGGGTACGCTGTTCTACGCCTGATTTGACGCGGTATGCGCCGGGAACAGGAGGCGGATCTTTCGGCTCCTCGGCAGGAACCAACCCTTCGGAAACCAGCTCGCGGCAGCCTATGCCTTCGCTGATGTGCCTGCCGATAAATTCGTTGGGAATTTTATTGTGGACAAAGCAGTTCGCCCACTTGTTGTATTCCTGATCGCCGTAGGTAACGGCCAAATCCGGCCCGCCGCTTTGATGGCGGGAACCGGTGGTTTGGGTGCGCCAGATATTGGCCTGCAAGTCTATCCAGCGGCTGCCTTCGGGCTTCCATTCGTAGCCGATTTTATGGCTTTTGGTGTCAATGGTGGAGTTGAGCGTTTGCGCAGGTATGACCAGCGGCGGCCTGCCGGTGAAGTTGAACTCGTTGCTGAAGCCCAGCAGTATGGCGTTGTAAAAGGGGTTGTTTTCGCCGAAACGGACGCGGGTGCGCATATGGCCGAGGCTGATTTTCTGATTGTTGGGCAGATACCAGTTGGTTTTCAGCAACAGGCTTTTGCTCGCCACGTTGCTGTTGAACACTTCTTCGCCGGGACGGTAGAGCTTCGCCATGTTCGGTATCATGGTCGCCCCCGTATTGCCGAAATCCGCATTGTCCGGGTCGTATTCCGGATTGTTCAGATAGCCGCCCGCCCCGCGTTTGCCGCTGAAGTAATTGCCTTTTTTGCGGTCGCTGTAAGCAATCAGGCCGTCTGAAACATCGGTTTTAAACGCCACCGAAACCATGCCCGAACGGTCGTCTTTGAAATTGCCGATTTTGCTGCTGCGGCTGCGCGGCGGGTTTTTCTCTTGGAAATCGAGTGCCTGATAAGGTTCCAACGTTCCGGCGACTGCGCCCGCCGCCCCATCTGCCGTCGGCCTGCCCGGAATGGTGCGGTAGTCTTCCACACCGAGGTATTGCAAATTGTCAACGCGGGGCTTTGCCGTATTGCCCGAAAAACTGCCTTTTATCTGAATACCCCATTTTTTCCCCTCTGGAACAATGTCTTCGGGTTCGATGGTTTGAATGGCGACCGAACCGCCTACTCCCGATTTGACACCTCGAGTCATCGACGGCCCTTTTTCTACTGCAATACTGCGGAACAGGGCGGGATCGACATAGTTTCTGTCGGCAACGCCGTAATTGTTCATCCATACGTCGACGGTCTGTTCCGTTCCGTCAATGGTGACGGGGATACGGCCTTTTCCGGCGATGCCGCGGATGCTGGGTGTAATCGCGCTACCTGCATTGCGCGTATTCATGTTGTACACGCCGTTAAGCCCCTTGAGGATGTCGCCGGCGGCGTCAGGGCGGTAGCGTTCGAGGTATTCTTTGCCGACATAGGCGTTGGAGACGTTTTTGCTGTATTGCTGCGCTTCGCCTTTTTGGTCTTTGGTCAGGCGTTTGCCGTGGACTTCGATAGTGTCGAGGACGGCAGTTTCGGAGGTAACTACATCTGCTGCCCACAGGTGCGGGCTATGCCACAAAATACTGAGGCAGGCGACGATGGTTTTGAAGGGGTAGTTTCTCATGTGATGACTCCTCGTATTGTCTTTATAACAGGCGCTCCGTCGGGTGCGGACGGTAATCAATACTTCAAGGAGTGGTTTGTAGAATGTGTTTTATGTTTTTATGATGGGGATTTTTGGGTAAGGATATTTGTTGTTTTTTGGATATTATAAGTTTTTGAAAAAATTTTATAAGTTTTGTTCCTTTGATGGTGCGTTTTACGGATAAACGGGATGGGAAACGTCGTCTGAAAACGGAGTTGTAGGTTTTCAGACGACGTTTTGTTGTTCACAGAGCTTCGATTTTTTTCAACAATTCCCGCAAAGCCTGCCCCCTGTGGCTTTCGGCGTTTTTGATTTCGGGGTCAAGCTCGGCGGCGGTGCAGTTGTGTTTGGGCAGGTAGAAATGCGGGTCGTAGCCGAAGCCGTTGGTTCCTGCGGCTTCTGCCTGCCATTGTCCGCGCCAGATGCCTTCGGCGATGATGGGTTGCGGGTCGTTTTCGTGGCGGACGAGGACGAGGACGCAGACGTAGTAGCAGCTTTTGTCGGCTTTGTCGGCGAGGTCGTCTGAAAGGCGTTTGTTGTTGGCGGCATCGGATTTAGGATTGGCTCCGGCATAGCGGGCGGAGAGGACGCTGGGTGCGCCGTTTAATGCGGCGGCGCAGATGCCGGAGTCATCGGCGAGCGCGGGCAGACCGCTGTGGCGTGCGGCGTGGCGGGCTTTGGCGAGCGCGTTTTCGACGAAGGTGTGGTACGGCTCGGGGCATTCGGGCGTGTCGAACTGCGATTGCGGCAGGACTTCGATGTTCAAATCGGCGAAGAGGCGGGAAAATTCTTTGAGTTTGCCTGCGTTGCCGCTGGCGAGGACGATTTTGTCGAACATGGGTTTTCCTTAATGGGGTTCGGTTTGTTGCGAGCGCATGATTTGTGCGCGGGCTTTATGGCGGATGTAGAGGGCGAGGCTGCCGATTTGGGCGAAGACGGCGCCGAAGGCGAATAGGAAGGCGGCGACGGCGAATTGTTTGCTTTGGATGGAAAGCAGGTAGCCGCAGAGCATGATGAGTGCGATGAAAATCAGGGTGAACAGGGCGGTCAGCAGGAGGTAGGTTTTTTGTCGGTTCATGATTGGGGACGTTTTTGATAAAGGGCGGACGTGGGGTTTAGGTTGTCCGTTTGTTGTTAGATAGGGATGGCGTTGGTTTGGGAATGGGGGAAGGGTTTGTGGGTTGATGAGGTCGTCTGAAAACTTGGCAATCGGGTTTCAGACGACCTTTGGTGTTTATACGAGCTGTTCGCCCCAGTGCAATTTTTGGCGCAGGGTTCGGAAGTATTGGTAGTCGGTGGGGTGGAGGATGCGCCGGGGGTTGTGGTAGCGGCGGATGATGATGCGGTCGAGCTTTTGTATGTCGATGAAGGATTGTCCGTCGAAATGGACTCGGGCATCACCGCTTTGGGTAACGAGGATTTCGATTTCGGAGGTGTCGGGGATGGCGATGGGGCGGTTGGTCATGGATTGGGGGCAGATGGGCACGAGGGTGAAGGCGTGTAATCCTGCCTGCATGATGGGGCCACCTGCGGCAAGGGAGTAGGCGGTGGAGCCGGTGGGGGTGGAGACGATGAGACCGTCGGACCGTTGGGTATAGACGAATTCTTGGTTGATGAAGACTTCGAACTCGATCATTTGTCCGGCGCCGCCGCGTGAGATGACGGCATCGTTGAGGGCGAGGGCGCGGTGGATGGTTTCGCCGTCGCGGACGAGTGTGGCTTCGATGAGGATGCGCTCTTCGGGCAGGTATTTGCCTTCTAGGACGAGCTGCAGCTCTTCGGTCATGTTTTCGCGGGGAATTTGGGTGAGGAAGCCTAAATGCCCCTGGTTGATGCCGATAACGGGTACGGTACGGGGGGCGATTTCGCGGGCGACGGAGAGGAATGTGCCGTCGCCGCCGAGGACGATGACGAGGTCGCAGTGTTTGCCCAAGTCGGATTTACTGACGATGTGGCAGCCGACGGTGTCTTGAACATAGATGCAGCGTTCTTCTATGCCGATTTCGTCCAGATAGACGGTGAGGCCGTGTCCCTGCAGGAAGTGGATGAGGGTGTGGGCGGTGTTTTGGATTTCGGGGGTATTGGGGCGGGTTACGATACCGATGTTGTGAAACGGGCTGTTCATAGGCATGGGTCGTCTGAAAATTAGTCTATCCAGATGTCGCGTTCGAGCCGGTCGAGGCGTTCGTTGAGGCGGGCGACGTCGTCGCGCAGTTTGTCCACTTCTTCCATCCAGGCGGACAGGGTGGCGGCGTCGATAACGGGGGATTCGGGTTCGCGTGAAAAGTCGCTGATTTGCTCGGCTATGCTTTGCCCGATTTTTTTGACGGTTTGCCCGATGTTGGCGGCGCGTTCGCTGATGCTGCCTGCGAGTGAGTCGCCGAAGATGCGGGCAAGGTCGTCTGAAGCGTAGTAGCGCAGGCTGCCGAGTATGGGCAGGACGGTCATGCCGAGCATGAGGTCGCCTTCGAGGCTGATGTCGCCGACGCCGGGTTCTTGTCCGATCAGGATTTTGCGGATGGCGCTTTGGTGGAAGGTGATGAGGGTGTCGGCGGGTTGGTCGGCGGTTTCGAGGAAGCCGTCGTGATTGATGCGTCCGGTCAGTCCGAATCCGGCGAGGTTGAGGCTCAGGGTTTTGCCTGACAGGCGGGACAGGTCTTGTTGATGTTCCGGATTTTGCTGTATCAGGTGGTTGATAACGGGAAATAGGGCGGACATAGGGTGTTCTCGATACTTTCGGGCTTGGGGTTGTTAAGTAAGACTGTGTTTTTTGGTTTTGGTTTTGCCGCTGCCGAAAGGTCGTCTGAAACGGTTGCGGAGCGCCAATTTTACAGGCTTAATCCGTCGGCGGAAACGGTATTTACAATTTTGCCGCCGCCGGTGCCGTCGGGCGCGAAATTGGGCGGTGGGAGGCCGAGTTTGGCGGCTTCGGCGGTATAGAAATCGCGGCGGGTCGGGTGGCGCGGTTCGACGATGTTGCGGATGCGTCTGCCGTTTGGATGGAGGGTCGTCTGAAACAGGGTTTCAACGGCGATGTCGCGGTGGACGATATTGACGGGCTGGTTGCCACCCGGGATGTTTTGCTTTTGAACAAGGCGGCTGACGGGGTGGCGTTCGGTGCAATAAAGCCCGCCCAGGCGCAGGATGTCGATGTTCGGCACGCCGCTGTCGAGCAGGTATTGTTCGGCGGCGAGGATTTGGCGGGCGGATTCGGTTTGCGGGTCGGGTATGGTAGTTTCGTCGCATTCGCGCGCTTTATTGCCGTAAACACTGGTGCTGCTCGTGAAAATCAGGTGTTGCACGTTGCACGCCCGGGCAAGCCCTGCCCATTGTTTGACGGTATCGACGTAATGCGTCAGCGAGGATGGCGGCAAGAGGCAGAACCAAACGGGTTTGTCGGCGTGGTGCCGCCAAAAGCTTGTATCGCGGGCAAGGTTCGCGCTTTGAAACACGTTGTCTTGATTGAGATCGAGGGTGTCGAGGTGTATGGGCAGATTAATATCGTCCGAAGTCAGGCTGCGCTTGACGGCGGCGACGCGGCTGCCGTGTTCGTAGAGTTTCTGCGCCAAAGGGCGGCCGAGATAGCCTAGGCCTAAGATAGATGCGTCGGGGGAGGCGGAAGGAGGGGTATGTATCATGTTTATAGATGAATGCCGTCTGAAAATAGGCTCAGACGGCATGAAGATTATGACTGCGCACCGCCTATTTTCCGGTCGTATTCCTCGCGGTGTTCCGGCAAGAGGTAGGGACGCAGGAGGCTTAAGGTACGACGGATGCCGCGTGCTTTGGAGTCTTCGGTCAGTTTGGTACGCCCGCGCAGGGAGCTGTCGAAGTCGAACCAGTATTTCGTCACCATCCACATATTGACGGCAAGGTCGTTCATGGCGGTTTGGTCGGCTTGGATGATGTTCAGACCGTTGAGCTGGGTGAGCAGGTTGACCAAGAGCGGAGAGACTTTGGCTTGGGTGAAGGTATTGTGTTCGCCCAATAGTTCGGCACTGCGCGCAAGCAGGGTGTTCACGTCGCTAAAGAGGAAGCGGTATTCCCACATGACGTCGTAAATGCCCGCCATATAGTTGATGGAGTCTTCCACATCAGACGGCAACACGGCTTCATTCAGGTATGCCAGCAGGGCTTCGCTGTAACGTTTGAAGAGTTGGACGATGATTTCGTCTTTGTTGCGGAAGTGGTAATAGAGATTGCCCGGACTGATGCCCAAATGCGCCGCGATATGGTTGGTACTGATGTTGCGCTCACCTTCCTCGTTGAAGAGCGTCAGGCTGGCGTCGATGATGCGGGTGTAAGTATTGGTTTTTGCAATGCGGGTCACGGGCATACTCCTTGGATTTATAGGCTGAACGAAGCGGGCAGCCAATTGGGTTCGGCGTGTAATTCTACCTGAAATCGAGTAAATACTGTATCGCAGACATGTTGCGCCAGTTGCCGGACGTCGTCTGAAGAAGCATTGTTTTTGTTCACCAAAACCAAAGCCTGCCTGTCGTGTACCGCCGCGCCGCCGATTTGGAAGCCTTTCAGACGGCATTGGTCGATCAGCCAGCCGGCGGCGAGTTTGACCGAACCGTCGGGCTGCGGATAGCGCGGCATATCCGGATGCTGTTGCCACAGGGA